>ERZ1643249.1023-NODE-1023-length-29112-cov-10.912689_pt1 | contig 29112 bp, 17 predicted proteins | sample MGYA00579263_ERZ1643249 | MGnify/ENA primary metagenome ERZ1643249 (study PRJEB29033, sample SAMEA4952264) | chicken gut metagenome | biome: Broiler Chicken; feature: Gastrointestinal Tract; material: Caecum | place: Ireland | collected 2018 | study: Broiler...
CAAAATACAACCTATCCTCAAAAGTTTTATATGATCCTTTCAATAGGTAGCCAAGTAATAGGGCGAAAATATAAGTGGTCTCCGCAAATTTTGTCTAATTTATATATGAGCCCACACAAAGGCCCCCTCACTTAATAGCCACGAAAACGGCAAAAGTTTGGTGTCTAAATTTTAAATTTCACAAAGTTTTCATTTTAAAAGTATATCCCCCTCAATAGGGAGGCAAGTAAGAGCCTAAAAAGTTTACATCCCAACAAAAATAACCCCAAAATTTTGTACGGCATAAAAAATCCCGCAAGGCGCACATCTCTGCACACCCCGCGGGAGACCTCTCATGATAAGTAATCTGATTATTAGTTGTTCGATTCTTCCAATGAATTTTCCGCAAGCTCCACATACTCTTTGAGTTTGCGCTGCAACAGCTTTTTATCTATAAGTTTCAGCCTGTATTCCGATACCAATGTCGGCGAAAGGCTTCGGCTGAGCGCATATTCAACGACTTCGTCGTCCTTGCTGGCGCAAAGAATAACGCCGACGCTCGGATTTTCGTTATCCTTCTTGACATCTCTGTCGAGAGCTTCGAGATACAAATTCATTTTGCCGACATATTCGGGCTTGAACTCACCAATTTTAAGTTCAAACGCAACAAGACAGGATAGCCCACGGTGGAAGAACAGCAAATCTATGAAATAGTCGTGGTTGCCGACCTGCACGCGGTATTCCTGACCGATGAACGTAAAATCTTTGCCGATTTCGAAAATGAAATTTTTGAGGTTATTGACGATAGCCGAGGAAAAATCGCGCTCGGATACGCTTTCGGGCAGGTCGAGAAAATCGAGCGTGTAAGTATCGAGGAATACATTGCCCGTCGCCCTCTTCGCCTCGGAAATGGCAGGCGTTGTTGGCTTTTGCGAGAGCATATACCTTTCATAATAGCCGCTGTCTATCTGCCTTTGCAATTCGCGCTTACTGTAACGTTCCCTGATGCACAAAGTCATATAGAACAGACGTTCTTCGGCGCTCTTGCAGGCTGACATTATTATGAGGTGATGCGTCCAACTCAATTGTGTCACCAGCGGTGACACTTTTTGGTCGTCCTTGTAGAGCTCGTAAAACTGCTTCATTCTATACAGTCCGCGGCGAGTAAACCCCTTCAAGTCGGGATAATTTTTCGAAAAGAAGTCAGCAAGCCCGTCCACGAAGGAGTCGCCGTAGGTTACATTCTCCGCGTGCTCGCTTATGTATTTGCCGATGTCGCGGTACATGAGAATGAGTTCTTCATTGACTTTCCGATACGCCCTCTCCCTCGCTTTCTCTATAATGCCGACAACTTCATTAAACGCCCCTGTCAGCGCATTTTTATTATCTTTTCCCGCCATTAAATCTGCTCCTTGTGTATTATTTATTAGCTCTAACTATTCTCCATACTTTTTTAGATCAAACGCACAAAGCAATTTACGATAATCAGTAGATTTTTTATCGCTACATGCTCTTAGATACAGCTCTATATTGTCAAGCTCTAAACTCCCATCCATTAAAGCATAAATAATGGCACTGTTTTTATAAGTTTGGCTAATTCTCACATCATCCAATATCTCTTGTACCGTCCTATGCTGATTTATACAAACCTTAGGAACGCTAGCAATAACATTCTCTATTTTTGTTCTTTGTTGCTTCTTCAATTTCTCTGATTTGGTAATATCATTACAAATTTTAGAAAAGCCAAAAATAGGAAAAAATTGACTTGCCTGGATCTGCTGTTTATTTAATGTTAAGAGTAATTGATCGTTTGACTCTTCTATTATCTGAAAGTAATTAGCTATCATTTCCGATATAGTTTGAAATTCATATTTTATTGTTTTTTCAGAACCGATGACCAAAACCTTATCAGAATTTTTTAAAGATTCTAGATCTTCTGTTATTGATACCTTTATATCTCCACCTGCATAGATTTCATGCATAATATTTTGCACCTTACGCACATCCATTGCTGATATAGGAAGAATTAAGGTTGACAATTCTTTATATAAAGCAATATAGTTATCTGTCTTTAGTTTATTAATTCGTATTGTCTTGAAATTTTCAATATCTATGTCATGCTCAACAACATCAGTATTTGTATTACCCTTTTCATATTCCACTAAAAGAAAATTGGCTCTTATCCGTTCTGCTAACTCTGAATTAAAATCAACATAACTAAAGATAGTTTTAAGTATATCTTTTATATTCTTATCTGTAATGCTATACCCAATAAAAATGATTGGATTATGTATAAAGAACGATAACAATTGAGCTCTAATTAATTCATATCTTATTTCAAATTCCTGATAATCTTCTTCTGTAATTATTATTTTATCTGGTCTAGTTATGCACCCATGAATTTTATATATAGAACCATAAGGATTACTAAGCAATATATCATTACCAATTAAAGGAGTAAATCCAAATATATTTTCAGCCAGCTGGTCATAATTGGTAGTAATAATTGAACCAATATTCTTTTTTGCCTTAATTAACTCATTGATCTCTATCCGAGTCTGTTCATTTCGTTCTACATTCTTTAGCAATTCAGCTATATATAGCTTAAATCTACTAATGTTTATGCCATCCTCCATATTTTTGTAGAACAAATCATTGATATTCTTAAATTTCCCGTTTCTATCTTTCTTTAACTCGCAATTAAAATCCTTTTCCATGCACGAAGCTATTTCCGCATAATTACATTCACCGTTTGGCTTCATATGTTCGGATTTTAGATCTAGAAAATACTCATCACTTGATGTAAAATCAAACGCTATTTTTTTTAAGAGATCCTCCCAAGTGTATGAAATATTAGAATATCTTACTGAAAACCCTGTTCCCAAAAATATTATCGGATGGTTATGGAAACCTCTTATAAAGTCACTTAATTGCATTTCTTACTCCTACACTTTTTTGCGTAAAATTTTTTACAGATAAGCTAAGCTTTTCTCTTCGATTTTTGTGTTCTATCACTAATAAGGGATGTAAATTCATTTATAACATAAGTCTTCATCTGTTCGGATAAATTAAGATAATCGAACACAAGTCTATCTATCTTTTTGTGCATGTCTTCTTTGAGTTCTTCTAAAGCATTTTTTGCTTTGCGATCCCCATACATTTCAATAAGATTTTTTATTTCATCGATTCTATCAAACTTGAAATATAATGGAATCTCTTTTAAATCAACCGCCTCTGCTTTTAAAAGACCACCGCCTAAATTTTTTCGACCGAACTTTTCACGAATTAACCAGCAAATAGTAGAATTACAGAAAAGCCAAATACGAAGCAAGTCATCGTGGTTGCTGTTTGATTTATTATATATCTCTACACAGCTATCCGAGTATCCCTTAATCTTATTTAATGTACAGAAATGTTTTTCCCCTATCCCACGAGGCATTATAAGTTTAGGACTATCCTTCCTTGTTGCATATCTGTTAAACAATTCCACATTTGAATTCGATAACTGCTGCATTTGCTGAGAATCTAATGTGATTTCATCTATCAAATAGGTGTTACTTTTAGTCCATACAAATTGACCTAATTCATCTTTATTGCAGAATGGAATAACATTACCATATTGCAGTCCAAGCGAAGTTATATCTTGGTCATGAATGATATGACTATCTCTGTCGGGTAAATTTAGCCCTTGCCCTAAACAAAAGCCAACCTTCTCTATTGTCTTGCCTTTTTGTTTAAGGATATTTAGTAATGTAAAGAAATTAGCATCTGAGCTGAAATATACACCCCACTTCAAGGAGTTATCACCATCGTTAATTTTTTGTGTCACTCTAATATCTGCATTATCGCAACAAGCAAAATCAATACCCATTGACGCATCAGCATATTTTCTATGGTGGGTTACGAAACAAATATTATTTTTTGTCGGTGATTTACCTCTGAAGAAGGTAATAATTGTATTGATATTTGCGCTTTCAAAATATTTAAAATCTGTATCTATAACTGATACAACAGAGGTATTTGCCAATAAAAACTTTTGGAATTTATGCCCATACTCATTATTTAACCATCCATTAGATGTTATAAATGATATGATCCCTGTATCCTTTATAAACCTAATAGCCGCCTCGAGGAAATATATTAGTAAATCCGCACCTCTTGCTATCAAACCCGCAGTTTGTTTATTATAATAATTCTTAATTTGCGCTTGAAGCTTATCTTTTAGCGACTCGCTAAAATTTGAACTTCTTGATTCTACATACGGAGGATTAGCTATAATTATATCAAACCCATCTTTAACCCCAAACATCCATTCAGGGTTAAACCAATCAGTAGATTCATTACTGAACGGCTTCCACTCTGACAGGCTTTGATATTTTTGTGTAGCCGTTTTATTATAGTTTGATATGGTAGTCAGCAACATTGATTGCTGGACATCTTTAAAATCAGAAATGAGATCTTTCTTTTCGTCTAAATCCGTTGCTCTAAAATAAAGTTCGCGTATTTCCTGCAACTTTTTTATATGTTCTTGATTTTCAAAAACAGAATATTGATAAGCCTTTTTCCCACTTTCTAAATCAAGTAGGCTATTAGCAATGACAAATTTAAAATCCAAATTTGGTAAAGGATTTATGCCGCGGTTTGGTTCGTCATCATATACTTTTTCCTCTATTACTAAAGATAAGAAACATCTGAGTCGAGCAATTTCCACGGCAATTGGCTGAATATCTACACCAAAAATAGAATTTTGGATGACGCTTAATTTGCGTATATAGTCCAGCGAACCGGCATTAAACTTCTTTTCAAATTCTTTTTTGATTAGTATGCTCACATTCTCGGTTGCCTTATCAAACCAAAGGTTTGCCTCAGGGTCAACCTGCTGCAAAATGTAAACAATTTTCTGCAACATACCAATAGGGAATGCGCCTGAACCGCAAGCTGGATCCAAAACAGTTACGGTATAGAGTGCGTTTATAATGGCTCTCTTTTCAGCATTATTAAACTCTGCCAACTCGTCATCCTCTTTGGCATAGCTGATAAGCGCTTTTAATCGGGAATCGTCGATACCCGTTTTAGTTTTTAAGTATTCCAAAATACTATTGTCAACCATATAGTCAACAATATCACGCGGTGTATAAAAACTGCCGGTGCTCTTTTTTGCATTTTCGCCCGTTTCGGGGTTTATTTCCGCAAGCAGATTTTCAAATATTCTGCCGAGCATTTCGGGGTCTATCGACAATTCAATATCGTAGGATGTGTTTTCGTCAACGGTAAAGTTATACTGACTGAGCACACCATAAAAATGCCTGAACCAATCATCGGGAATAGTTACAATTCCGAAAGTTCCGCACTGATTTACACGGTCATATTTATATTTATCATCATTGTGAGGACTGAATAGACCGCCATTCAGATAAGGGATTTGCTGATATATTCCTTCTTCGGCATACTTGCCTTTTCTTCTGTTGGCATTTGTATTAAGCAACTCAAAGAACAAAGGCTCAAGGACTGTATGATAATAGTTATCCGTTATCCCATCCACCGAAATCATTTGCTCAGGGAGTAAAGGCAGCCCGCTCTCGCTCTTCTTCTCTTTTAAGAACCAGCAAAAGACAATTCGACCAATAAGCCGAACTGCGAACTCGGAATATTTGTTATGATTTGTAACACCGTACAAGTTTAGCTGCCTGTCGTAATGACGACCATCGCGATCGCCGCCGACAAGTTCTGTAAAGCAAGTGGCAATTTCGCTGTAGAACTGCTTATTCACAACTTCAACAGAGAAACGCGCGGTTAATTCTTCAAGCGAATCAACCTTGCCCTTTTCTATAAGGAACTTATAGGCGGTTTTTGTTTTTGTACTATAGCCAAGCGCATAGGAATAACGGCGAGGATTGGAAATTACTTTTACTATTTTATCGCCGCTGAATTCATACTTACTTGTTAAAAGTGAAATTCTGTAATTGTTCCTGTCCGCATTGGCAAAGGCAACGACGGCATTATTCACCCCTTGTCCACGCAGAATACGGAACATCTCTTGAGTGATAGTAACGCGGCGCTTTTCTACACCGGGTTTTAGGATAACTTCATAAATCGTAACATCACAAGCTGCGGAACTGCCTAATTGTGTTACACTTTCAAATATATTATTCCTGAATACAACGTCGTGCTTATCGCTTTTAAAATCAGGCAAAAGAATATCATTTATCAGATATAAAAAGTTATCGATATGATATTCCTTTTTAAGAATTTCCTCGGCGTCCTTAATTGTTATCATCTCTTAAATCCTCTGTAAACATTATAATTTCCGTTTGGGCGTCTATACTTTCAGCTTTTTCTTTAATCTGAATTATATAATGAGCGGGAATACGTTGCTTCAACTCTGAAACGACTTCTTTTATATTGATTTGACGAATAACAAGTTTTGCAAGATAACGCAATTCGCCATCGCTTAAGTCATCATAGGTGCTTATAACGTCCAGCAAGTCTTTCAGATAGTCCTTTTCTGCCGGATATACCGACAAAAGTTTTTTAATATTTTCTATCGCATTTGCACGCCTTTTATCAAGCTTTACTTTAGGATAGGGCTTTTGCAGTTCATCACGAAGAATTGAAAACTTTTTGTCAAGGTCAACATCAAACTCATAGCTCTTCTCGTCCATATCAGCTTTGAAAAGTCCTAATACGTCTTCAGGAGAAACAATACGGGCCTTTGTCGCAAACGGTTCAGCAATAGCGAATAATGAGTTGTTTCCACGCTTGGCAAAGGATATTGCACATACCTTATTACAATTCTTACGAACGATGCGTGCCCTTTCGGGAATTTGCATTATGTCATCATAAAGAGTGGTGCTGTGCTTTACTGCATTATAGATGTTGCGATATTCATTGTCCCAGCTCTTTTCAGCGGCACCCGTGTCGGCTTCATCAAATTGCCTTTTGAAATAGCTTTGCAAGGTTTCGTTTGGCGTTAATGTCTTTGTGTCGCTGCCAACAATATTATTTATAAGCAGCATCTTTAAGGTAGATATACCCTTAATGAGCGTACTCCTTTCACCAATATCTGTCGGGAAAAAGTTATAAATAAAGATTCCATCGAACATCTTCTTATTTATACGGTTAATACGACCTATTCTTTGAACGACACGGGTAGGGTTATAGGGAATATCGTAGTTGATGATAGCACCTGCTCTGTTCAGGTTGAAACCCTCGCTAAGGGCATCTGTTGCAACAATAATGTCGAAATTATTTTTTTGTTCTTCGGGTCTGCACGATGCGTCAAAGTTTTGTCTGACAACAGCTCTATCTATTTTCGCGGCACCACCTGTATAGAGTAAGGTTCTGAAGCCATCGGCATCTAATTTTTCATGGACGTAATTTGCTGTATCTGCATAGGAAGAAAAGATAACAATTTTTCTTTCCGGCTTTTGGTCAAGCAACTTAGTTATTGTGACTTTAACCTCATTATATTTAGGGTCAAAACCTATATCTTCCGAATCGAACCACGCCTTCTTTATTTTTGTCAAAAGCCTAATGTCGCTTTCTATTGCGTCAAGATACTCTTCCTTAAACAAACTTCTTTCGAAAGGAATGGCTTTTTTCTTTATCTTTGTTACGTCTATTTCTTCATTCGATAAATCATTAATCTCTTTTAATGTTTCCTCTATTTCATCCTCATCCGGGTCAGGTAAATAGCCGTGCTTTTTTATAGGAACATATCCTTTCGCCCACCATTTTTTTATATTCTCATAAGAAGTCAGGATATTTTCAAGCGTAGATTTAAAAGCAGATTTTGAGCTTTCAAACCGCATGACGAGCAATCTTTGAATAAATTTTGCCAAGTTCCTTTGGAATTGACGAATATCAGTTTCATCAAAGAGTTCACCGTATTTTTCCATAAATCCCTGCGGATCAATTAAATATGCCGCCGGATTATAGCGTGCGCAGATAAAATCATTACTCAATTGCTCCAAAGTCCTTATATAAAGACCTCTTATTTCGGCTAAATCATATTCAACAAGCTCAGGGCCGACGACTTCCGGGAACTGTATCCCCTGAATTTTTAAATCATCTGCATACTCTTTAATTTCTTTCAAATCGATACGGCTACGACGTACAATAACTGGGTCAATGATAGTACGCAATTGCTTGCTCAATTTTTCAAGTTCAGACTTAATTTCGGCTGTAAGGTTCTTTTTTCCTTCCTTTTCTAAGCTGTTATATCTTGCTATAAGTTCACGAAAGCGCACACTTAAATTGTCAACCGAATTAATAGTTGATCTGCTGGGTGTCTGGAATAATTTTATGAGCGCAAACAAATCCTGGGGTCTGTTATTGTATGGAGTTGCAGTAAGCAGAATAACCTTATTCTCCGGATTAGAACGCGTCAATTGGTGTAACCATTGGTAGCTTTCGCTTAGCTCGTTTCTATATCTATGCGCTTCATCAATAATATACAGAATAGGCTTTGGGTCGGAAGAATAAGTATTATAAAGCTCTTCTATCTTGCCGCTGCTATAAATTTTAACTCCGCGAAGGCCAAAGTCCTGCTGATAATCATTCCATTGTTCTACAAGATGAGGAGGAGCTATTATAATTGTCCTCTTTATGTCAAGATTATAAGCTATTGCAGAAGCAATAATTGATTTGCCCAAACCAACGACATCAGCAATAATGACACCGTTATTTTTATTAATACAATCTATGCCATACTGAATAGCATCAATCTGATATTTAAGGTTGGTAAACTTACCACCAGAAATCTCATATGGCGTTTTGACATTTGTACTTTCAACAGCAGCGTACAACTCAAAAAGAATACGAATAAAAATGTGATAGGGTGATGGCTGTGCAAAAATCCACAGTTTCTTTTTTACTTCCTGAACAAAATCATCATTACCGCCAGAAACTGAAATATCAATTGTTTTACCATCCTGCCAAAGAGATTCAAACTCAGATAGATATTCTTCATACTTGTCGTTGTCACTAAACCGCTCGTTCATCTCCCCTTGTCCGAGTAATCCATTATATGTAAAATTAGAGGAGCCTGTAAAAACAACACCTTTTTGATCACCGAAACAAGAGTATTCATACTTGTTTGTTAAAATGAAAGCTTTTGCATGATTAAGGGAGCTGGTAAGTCTTATTTCAAGGCTGCCATCATTGAGTTTATCCAAAAACATTTTAAAAACTTTTTGACTCTCAGTTTCATCAAACTCATTTGATAAGGATGACTTATTGAATAACTCTACAAAACTATCAATATATAACCGCTTCTTTTGCAAGTTGCTCAGCTTCTTGAAACTCCTTTTGGCATAGTGCTCCAATGGTTCATCTGTGTCATCTGCGACTGCTCGACAAAGCTCACCTATAGCTTCAGGGTCAATAGTATTACCAACCAATATTCTGATTTTTTTATCTTTCAATTCTTCAGCCAAAGCATTAAAACCAGAAAAATAGAAAAATGCAGTTAAAATATCAACACTTTCGGCCTGATTCAATGCATTTTTTAATGAATCCAACATGGTCTTTTTTTTGTTATCAATAATTGAAGCCATAGCCTTACCCCCTTTGCTTAATCATTAACTATATCCATAATGTCGCCGACGTTGCAGTCAAGCAGCTTGCAGAGCTTTAAGAGGACGTCCATCGAAACCGTCTCATTTTTTCCAAGTTTGGCAAGCGTCGTCGTTGAAATATCTGCCTGAAGGCGCATTTGCGTCTTGGTCATTCCCTTGTCGATGAGCAGTTTCCATAACTTGTTGTAGCTGATTGCCATACAGTCACCTCGTCCGGATCGTATTACGAAATAATTATAGCATATCCGCACGGGGATTTCAATAGGATATGCGAAATTGCTGATATATTATTTGAAAATAGTGCGGCATCCAACCGTATCGGATTCGATACGGTTAAAAAACTATTCCGAAAAAAGTGGCTTTCCACCTTATTTCGGAGTAGAGGGAATAGGCGCAAATCGCAAGGGCAAAACGGAGCGCACAAAAGAACGGCAGCCCGGATGAGCTGCCGTTTGACCTTGTTCCGAATGGCTTTATTTTCTTTCCCTTATGTTACCTGCTCTGTGGGGCCTGTGGGGCCTGTGGCTCCCGCAACGCCGTCCGAGCCCGTTGCGCCGCGCGGGATGACAAAGTCAAAGAGCGCCGCGCTCGTGGTACCCGAGTTGGTCACCTGCGCCTGGGTGTCCGGTTCTCCCGTCGTAACGCTTCCGACGTCCAGCGTCGCCGCCGTTCCCGTCGCGCCGGTTTGGCCCGTGTCTCCCGCAGGCCCTGTAGGGCCCGTCGCGCCCGTTGCGCCCGTCGCGCCTGTTGCTCCTGTCGGACCCGTAGGACCTGTGGGGCCCGTGGGACCAGTCGGACCTGTTACGCCCGTGGGACCAGTGGGGCCAGTCGGACCCGTCGGACCCGTTACGCCCGTGGGACCCGTGGGGCCAGTCGGACCCGTCGGACCCGTTACGCCCGTGGCACCCGTGACGCCTGTCACGCCCGTGGGACCCGTGACGCCCGTCGCGCCCGTGGGACCCGTGACGCCCGTCGCGCCTGTTGCTCCTGTCGGACCTGTAGGGCCCTGGGGGATGACAAAGTCAAAGATCGCCGCGCTCGTGGTACCCGAGTTGGTCACCTGCGCCTGGGTGTCCGGTTCTCCCGTCGTAACGCTTCCGACGTCCACCGTCGCCGCCGTGCCTGTTGCGCCCGTTGCGCCCGTCGCACCCGTCGGACCCGTGACGCCCGTCGCGCCAGTGGGACCCGTGACGCCCGTCGCGCCAGTGGGACTAGTGGGACCAGTCGGACCCGTCGGACCCGTTGCGCCCGTGGCACCCGTGACGCCTGTCACGCCCGTGGGACCCGTGGGGCCAGTCGGACCCGTCGGACCCGCTACGCCCGTGGCACCCGTGGCACCCGTGACGCCCGTGGCTCCAGTGGGACCTGTGACGCCCGTCGGACCCGTGGGGCCTGTGGGACCCGTGACACCCGTTGCACCCGTGACGCCCGTTGCGCCAGTGGGACCTGTGACGCCCGTGGGACCCGTGACGCCCGTTGCGCCCGTGGGACCCGTGACGCCCGTTGCGCCCGTCGCACCCGTTGCACCCGTGGGGCCTGTCTGTCCTGCGGGGCCCTGGGGGCCTGTCGGGCCCTGTGCGCCCATTTTTCCGCGCAAGATCACCGCGCCGTAGGCCGCACAGCAATTGCAGCAGGCACAGCCGCAGTTTTCGCAAGAGCCGCAGCCGTTGCATGCGCAAGAGCCGCAGCCGACGCGGCCGATGCCGTCGTCGTTAAGATCAATCGTCATGTTTTCTTTTCCTCAGATCGTTTTTCAAAATAGAGTTTGTTGTGCAGATAGGCGGGATCATCGGGGCGGAACCCGCCCGCTTTTTCGTTGCACCTGCGCGCGCGTTCGAAATCTCCCATCCGATCGTAGCAGACGCACAGCCAGATCCACGGCAGAAAGCCGCGGCAGTCGGGCAGGTCGAAGCCGTCCGCGCCCGCCTCGTTGAGGGCGAGTTTGTAGTAAAAGACGGCATGCGGGTAATCGCCCGCTTCTCTGTGCAGATCGCCCAGCGCACAGCACGCCTCGCTGCAGGGCGGGGCGAAGGAAAAGCTCTGAAAAAGGGCGCGTTTTGCGCCTTCGCGGTCTCCCGCCGCCTTTCGGCAGGCGGAGAGATCGAGACAGGCGCGCACCCGATCCTGCGCGCAGCCCTCGTCGGACAGAAAGCTCTCATACACGGAGGCGGCCGTCTCATACAGCCCGTTGTCGAGCAACTCCCGTGCGAAATAGAATTTCTGCCGCACGTCCGGCATCCTGCCGTCGGCGAAGGCGCGCGCAAACAGGAACAGGTTGCGCCCCGTCCGCGGCTTGGCGCTCCTCCTGTGCGTGACGTGTACGTCGGCGCGGGATAGCCTGCCGTGCACCTGCATCGCCTCATGCACGTAGCCCGCCCAGCTGAACCCGCACGCCCGCCGCACGATGCGCTCCCGCCAAAGAGTCATGGCGACGCGCCCCGCTTCGACGAGGTCGTAGGGGAGAAAATAGGCGTCCACGGTGCCGTGCAGCTCCGCTTTGAGCGCACAGAGTGCCGCCCTGTCTTTCGGCGTGAGAATGTCGTCCGCGTCCAGCCACATCAGGTAGTCGCTCTCCGCGCGCGAAAAGGCGGCGTTGCGCGCCGCCGCAAAGTCGTTTTGCCAGGGCACGTCGAACACCTTGTCGGTGTAGCGTTTTGCGATCTCTTTCGTGCCGTCCGAAGAGCCCGTGTCCGCGACGACGATCTCGTCGAACGCGTCCGCACAGCTGTCCAGACAGCGGGCAAGCACCTCTTCTTCGTCTTTCACGATCATGCACAGTCCGAGCGTCATAGCCGTTTCCTCTTTTGTCGTCCGCCCCACGCAGGGGCTGTACTTTCATTATACGGATTTTTTTCGGCGGGTGTGCGTTTTTCCTTTCCTTTTTGCCGCAAATCTGCTATAATGAAAAAAATCTACCTGTGGTGCAGCTGGATAACACGTCAGACTCCGACTCTGGAGATCCGCGGTTCGAATCCGCGCAGGTAGACCAAGGCGCGGGCGCAAGCCCGCGTTTTTTTATAGAATAGCGCAGAAAGAGGGGAGATTTGAAGAACTTTCCTTGCGGAACGCGCCTGCAAAAAAGAGCCCGCCGGCGAAGAATGTGCCCGCCCGAGAAAAGACATACGCCTGCAAAAAGGCAACCTCAAAAAGGCGCACACCCGTTTTTTATAAAGATAAACAGAGCCGCGCGGCGCTTTTGCCCTTTTGCGCTACAGGCTACCCGTCATTTCTTTTTTCCGCCGCGGCGAAATCGCCGCGGCGGCTGTCCGCTCGCCCTCTTTCTCCCTTTCGCGCCAGAGGCGGCGCTTTTTCTTTTTTCCTCTTTGACGCTCGACAAATTTCGTCAAAAATAGTGATGACTTTGTAAAAAATTAGTAAAATTCTGTATAATAATCGCTTCACAAAAGATTTTCAATCGGCTATAATAGAATCCGTCAATGACCTTTGAAAGGAGCGGGAAGAAAAATGAAAGGGACAAAAGTGGTAGTGCTGGAGAGTGCGAAAGAGACATCGGAAGAGCTCTGCTCGGCGCTGAGGGGTGCGGGCTTTGACGTCTGCGCGCAGAGTGATGACGGAACGGAGGGGCTCGATCTCATCGCGCGGCACCAGCCGCAGGCGGCGGTGGTCGACCTCGTGCTCAAGGGGACGGACGGGTTCGGCGTATTGGACAAGCTGCGCGAGATGCGCTGGCAGGGCAAGGTGCTGGTAACGGGCAGTTTTGCGGACGACTCCATCGTCTCGCAGGTGATGTCCAAGGGCGCGCGGTATTACATGATGCGTCCCGTATCGCCCGAAGTGGTTGCAGCGCGCCTGCGCGAGGCGTGCAGGGGAGAGGAGGAATCGCGCAGACAGCGCGCTCTTCCCTCACTGGACGAGAAGATCAGCAACATCTTTATTTCTATCGGCATTCCGCCGCACATCAAGGGCTACGGATACCTGCGCGAGGGCATCAAGATGGCGGTCGCGGAGCCTTCCATTCTCAACAACGTCACGAAACAGCTGTATCCGCGCATCGCGGAGAAGTTCGGCGCGACGGCGAGCAAAGTGGAGCGCGCCATCCGCCACAGCATCGAAGTGGCGTGGAACAGACAGCGCACGGACGCGATCAATGCGGTGTTCGGCGTGCGCGTGTATCTCGGCACCGAAAAGCCGACCAACAGCGAGTTCATCGCGCTGGTCGCGGACAAGCTCATTCTCGAAAATCTCGCCAACGGCTGAAAAACCTGTTTTCCGTGCCCCGAGCTCTCGGGGCTTTTTCTTTTCGGAAAAACGCGACGGTTTCTTCTGCGCCCAATGCTTTCATCTTTTTTTCAGGGAAGAAGGCGGAGCGGTCCGTTCTGCTCCGCGCTCTCGGCTTTTCCGCCTCGGGGAAGTGCGGCGGCCCGCCTTGCGACAAAAAAGCCCGAAGTCCGAAAAAGCAAGCTTGCCGCTCGGCTCTGTTCTCTCTCTTGCGGCGCTTTCAACTTCCATTTTAATCTCAATTATTGAGATTATCAAGTAAAAATCTCAAAAATTGAGTACTATATTGGCATGGAACAAAAGAGCCTTTTCAAAGAAAACTTCAAGATGTTGCGCACGGAGCAGGGGCTCACGCAGAAACAGCTCGCCGATCTCATGCGGATCAGTTATAAGACCGTGTCTCACTGGGAGACGGGTTACACGGAGCCGTCCATCGCGCAGCTGATCGCGATCGCCGACTTCTTTCATCTCTCGTTGGACGAACTTGTCGGCAGGGAGGAAAACAGGCGGCTTTTTCCGCGCAAAAACCGCGCCGTTGCGTGCGTTTGCAGGGGAAAGGGAAGCGCTTGTGTTTGCGGCGCTCTTTTTTGAGGGAGAGGTGTTTCTCGCGACTTAGGCTCTCGATGGACGAACTTGTCGGCAGGGAGGAAAAATAGGCGGCTTTTTCCGCGCAATAACCGCGCCGTTGCGTGCGTTTGCAGGGGAAAGGGAAGCGCTTGTGTTCGCGGAGTTTTTACTGAAAGACGCATCGCGTCCCGGGCTTTTGCGGCGGGGGATCGAAACGCGGGGGATCGAAACGCGGGGCGGCTTGACAAAAGGTGGCGCGTGTGCTACAATAACACTTGTTTTGCCGCCCGCAAAGGCAGGGCCTTTGCGGGCGGCAAAAACGGGAGGCAATCATGGATTTTTCCGCAGAGCGCACCGAATCTCTGGAAAACGGTGCAAAACTGCTCTCATTTCGCGCGCCGCATCTCAACAGCGTCGCGTTTTCGATCGTTCTGCCCTTCGTGCCCGAAGGCACGCCCGGGGTGGCGCATCTCGTCGAGCATCTCTTTTTCGAGCGCGCGGGCGCGCGCAGGGCAAAGGAGATCAACGCGGAGATGACCTCGCGCGGGTCGGAGATCATGGGTTACACCGCCGTCAACTATATGTGCTTCAATTTTTCCTGCCGTCCCGAGGTGTTCCGCCCGCAGCTCGAACTCTTGTTCGACATGCTCTCCCAGCGCGAGTACGACGACGCGGAATACGAGCGCGTTCTGCCCGTCATCCGCAACGAGATCTTCGAGGCAAATTTCTACGATTCCCGCCCCGCGGACGTGTTGCGCGAGCTTTGGTTCGATTCGCGCTACATCGAGCCCATCCTCGGCAGTTCCGCGGTGCTCGAGCGCACCGACCGCGAGGAGATCGACGAGATGCGCGAGCGGCTGTTCAACCGCGGGATGCGCCTTTTTCTCACGGGCGCGTTTTCGGAAGAGGACGCCGCCGCCGTGCGCGAAAGTTTCGGAAAAATGCCGCTGTGCACGCTCGAAAAGACCCCTGCGCGCGAAGAGGAGCGCGAGACGCGCGAATACAACCGCATCGGCAGGGGCAGGGAATTGCAGGTGCTCGTGACCTACCACGTCGAGCATGCCGACGAACGCCTCAAGATGGCGGCGCTCTGGCTGCGCAACGGGCTTTTCGACGGGCTGGATGCGGCGTTTTTCCGCTTTTTCGACGAGCACGGCTTTCAGTTCTATTCTGTGGACGGCAATTACAGCGTGCGCGGCGACGAGCTCGTCTTTTCCTGGCTGACCTACATCAAAAAGGAGGATCGCAAGCGTTTCGAGCCGCTCATCGACGAGTTCGAAGAGGCGGCGGAGCACACCGATTTCTGTGCGCTCGTGCGGCCGTATCTCTATGACAATCTCGTCTTTCTGGCGGACAGCCCCGAGCGGCTGTGCGCGCATTACGTCGACGCGTGGTCGGACCTGGGCGAAGTGCTCCCGCTCTCGGAGGAGGCCGCCTTCAGCGGTACGTTCACGAACGAGACGCTCGCCAAGTGCTGGCGCAAGATCAGCCTTTCGCTGCGCCGCATCTTCTACATCGGAAAGTGAGGAAAAGACTATGGAAAAAAGCGCGGACAAGACAAACGCGATGCGCCTTCTGGCGGCAAAAAAGATCCCCTTCGGGTCGGTGACCTATTCGGCGGAGATCACGGACGGGGAGCAGGTGGCGGCGAGCCTCGGCGAGGACCCCGCGTCCGTATTCAAGACTCTGGTGACCGTGTCGGACAAGGGCGAGCACCTCGTGTTCGTCGTGCCCGTCTGCGGCGAGCTCGATCTCAAGGCGGCGGCGAAGGCGGCGGGCGTCAAGTCCGTCTCCATGCTGCGGCAGAAGGAGCTGGAGCCGCTCACGGGATACGTGCACGGCGGCTGTTCGCCCGTCGGCATGAAAAAGCGCTTCCGCACCTTTCTCGACGAGAGCGCGCAGGCGCTGGAAAAGATGTACGTCAGCGCGGGCAGGCGCGGCGTTCAGATGTGCCTGTCTCCCGCCGACCTCGCGTCGTTCGTGCAGGCGGGCTTTGCGCCGCTCGCGAAAAAAGGAGAATAAAAAGCCCTCTCTCGCAGGGAAGAGGGGAAGCGCCGCCGCGGGATGCCCCGCGGCGGCGCTTTTCAGAAAATCGCGCAAAGCGCGCGTTTTTCGCGGCGGCGGTTTTAAACAGAAATGCCCGCGCAAGGATGCGCGGGCGTAAAAAAAGGGGCGCAGGCCGTTCGGCCTGCGCCCTGCGCTTTAAAGATTGTTGAGGACGCGCTGGCGGGCAAAGTCCGCGGCGCCGACCAGCCCCGCGTCGTTGCCGAGCTGTGCGACGACGATGCGAACGGGCGCGTATTTGGGATCGCCGTAGATCATGCGGCCGATCTTGCGCTTGAGCGGGACGAGCAGGTTGTCGCCCTCCGCGCACACGCCGCCGCCGAGCACGATCGCGTCGGGGCGGAAGATGTTGATGAGGTTGACGATGCCTTCCGCGAGATAGGTGATGTAGTTCTTGACCACTTTTTCCGCCGTCTTGTCGCCTGCGCGCATGCCGTCGAAGGAGGTCTTTCCGTCCACGTCGTCGATGTTGGGGCAGATGCTCCAGAGCGCACTGTCGGGGTTTTTGAGCATGGCGCGTTTGGTTTGGCGGATGAGCGCGGTCGCGGAGGCGTAGGTCTCGAAGCAGCCCTTTCTGCCGCAGGTGCACTTTTCTCCGCCCATGCGGATGACCATGTGCCCGATCTCCGCGCCTGCGGAGCGGTTGCCCTCGAACAGCTTTCCGTCGAGGACGATGCCGCCGCCGACGCCCGTGCCGAGCGTGACGAGGATGCTGGAAGCGTACTGTTTCGCCGCTCCCGTGAAGCTCTCGCCGAGCGCCGCCGCGTTCGCGTCGTTGGTGACGGTCACGGGCACGCCGAGGTAGCGGCCCACTTCGGAGGCGAGCGGTACTTTTTTCCAGCTGATGTTATTTGCATAGACGATGACGCCGTTTTTGCTGTCGATGGTGCCGGGCGAGCCGATGCCCGCGGCTTTGAGATCCTCGCGCGCGATGTTTGCGCGGCGCACGAGGTCGAGCACGCAGTCCGCCATGTCCTTCGCGATCTCGCCGTAGGGGCGCTCTTTGCCCGTCGGGATCTTGTCCTTTACGAGGATGTTTCCCTCCTCGTCGATGATGCCGATCTTGATGAAGGTCCCCCCAAGATCGATTCCTGCATAATAGTTCATGATCGTCCTCCTCAAATGATTTCGGTCGCCGGGTCTGTCACCGAAAGCCTGTACTATATGGATTATATCACAAAACTCCGCGCATTGCAATAGCTTTGCAAATTTTTGCGCCGAAAGATTGTACGGCCGCAGGGGCGACGAATGCGGCAAAAAAACTTGCATTCTTGCGGCAAATGATTTAAAATAAATCACGGAAAGCAAGTTTTTGCCGAAAGGCGGGGGGAAGGGGAGCAAATTATGGAAGACAGACTCAAAAGACCGTTGCAGGCGACGCTCTCGCCCCTGATGTTTGCGGTGCTCGGCACGCTTGTCGGCGTCGCGGTGGGCGCCGTGGGCGGGATCTTCGGCAAGGGCATCGAATTTTTCTCCGCATTCGGCATGGCGCATTTTAAAGTGTACGTGTGGCTGTTGCCCGCGGTGGGGGTGCTCACCGTCGCCATGCTCAAAAACCTGGGCGGCGGGGGACTGGACATGCGCGCCGTCTTCCGCGCGAGCCGCGGCGAGCGCAAGGGCTTCGAGCTTCGGAGCGTGTTTTTTCAGTTCGCCGGTACCTGGGGCGCGCACCTGTTCTGTGCGAGCGTGGGCAGAGAGGGCGCGGGCATTCAGATCGGCGCGGCGATCGGCGGCAACATCGGAAAGCACGTCCCCGTTCCGGGCGCGGACCGCATCCTTCTGATCGCGGGCATGGCGGCGGGCTTCTCCGCGCTGTTCGGCACCCCGCTCTGCGCGCTGTTCTTCGCGCTCGAAGTGACCATCGTCGGCGGCATCCGCCTGCGCGCGCTCATCCCCGCGGCGTTTGCCTCCTATTCCGCATGGTACACGGCGGGATTGTGCGGGCTGACGCACTTTGCGCCCTCCGTCGCCTTTTCCCCCGCGCTCGACCTCTCGCTCCTTGCGCGCCTGTTTGCGCTGGGTGCTCTGTGCGGGCTTGCGGGGCTGTTTTTCTGCCTCGCGCGCAAACACCTCGCGCGCTTTTTCGCCGCCGCAGTGCCCAACGGGTACGTCCGCGCGGCGGCGGCGGGGCTTCTGCTCGCGGCGCTTCTGTATCTTACGGGCGGGCGTTACAGCGGCCTCGGTACCAACCTGATCTCCTTTGCCGTCGAAGGCGGGCAGGTCTATGCTTACGACTGGGTGGTCAAGCTGTTGTTCACGGCGGCGTTTCTGTCCGTCGGCTTTCTCGGCGGCGAAGTGACCACGCTTTTCGCGGCGGGTGCCTGCCTCGGTGCGACGCTTTCGGGGCTGTTCGGTCTGCCCGCGGAGGTCGCCGCCTGTCTCGGCTATGCGGCGCTGTTCGGCGGCGCGACCAACACCGTCTTTGCGCCCGTTCTGCTTTGCTGTGAGATCTTCGGCGGCGGGATGCTCCCGTATGCGGCGATCGCCTGCATCGCGGCGTATCTGTTCAATTTCGGGCATTCGGTGTACGACCAGCGCGTCCGCGAGGACATCGTCGCGCACGTCGTCAAAAAGATCGCAAAAAAGAACAAACTTCCGCGCCTTCCCAAGCCGCTCTATTGACTTCTCGGCGCGTTTGCGCTATACTTAGACCATGGAACTTTTCGGCGCCGCGCGCCTGCGCGGAAAAAACATCTGCGTCGCGCTCTCTGGCGGCGGCGATTCGGTCGCGCTCTTTGACCTTCTCCTCTGCGAGGCGGAAGGCCTCGGCGCGCGCGTCTGCGCCGTCAACGTCGAGCACGGCATCCGCGGCGCGGCATCGCGCGCGGACAGCGCGTTCGTGCGCGCGCTGTGCGCGGAACGGGGGGTGAAGCTGTACTCCTTTTCGGAGGACGTCCCCGCCCTTGCGGGGCAGTGGGGCGTCGGGCTGGAAGAGGCGGCGCGCCGCGTGCGCTATTCCTGTTTTCTCAAAGTGCTCTCCGAATGCGACCTCGTCGCGACCGCGCACCACGCGGGCGACAACGCGGAGAGCGTCCTGTTCAACCTGTTCCGCGGCAGTTCGCTCGCGGGCGCGGGCGGCATCCGCGACTTTTATCCCGCCGAAGAGCTCGCGCGCAACCTCGGCGAGCCTGCGCCCGCAGGGGCGGGCAAGGGCATCGTGCGGCCCCTTCTCTCCTCGGCCAAAGAGGAGATCGCGCGCTATCTTTCGGACCGCGGCCTCGCGCACTGCGAAGACGCGACCAACGCGGACATTTCGTACGACCGCAACTTTCTGCGCCGCGAAGTGCTCGCGCGCGCAAAAGAGCGCTTTCCCGCTTGCGAGCGGGCGCTCTTCCGCTTTTCGCGCATCGCGCGCGAGGACGAGGAGTTTCTCTGCACCCTTTCCGAAAAATATCTCTCGCAGGAGGACGGGGCATTCCTCATCGCCGCAGACGCGCCGCGGCCGCTCTTCTTCCGTGCCGCGCTTTTTGCGCTCTCGCGCTTCGGCGTGACCAAGGACGTCACGCTCGTGCACCTCGAACAGGCCGCCGCGCTGTGTCAAAAGCGGGCGGGGACGGGCATCTCGCTCCCGTGCGGCGTTCGCGCCGTGCGCGAGTATGACTGTGTCGCCTTTTATCTGCCGCAGGCGGCGCCGCGCGGAGAATATCCCTTTTCCGAGGGCAGTTTTGCGTTCGGCGGCCGCACGCTCGAAGTCTCCCGCGGGAAAAAGACGGGCGCGCTCGTGCTGGACGCGGGCAAACTTCCCGAAGGCTGTGTGTTCCGCACGCGGCGGGAGGGGGACGTGATCCGCAAATTCGGCGGCGGCACGAAAAAGCTCAAGGACTATCTCATCGACAAGAAGATCGCGCGCAGGGAGCGCGACTTTCTCCCCGTGCTCGCGTGCGGCGCGCGGGTGTTCGCCGTCTGCGGCGTGGACGTCTCCGAAGACGTGCGCGTGGACGATGACGGCGCGGACATCTTCTCGCTGTCGCTGACAGGGTATACATCCCGATAAAAAAAGAAAAAATCAAACAAGGAGATACACAAATGCATCAGGACGTGGAGAGCATCATGTTCTCGAAGGAGCAGATCGCGGCGCGCATTGCGGAGCTCGCGAAACAGCTGGACAAGGAATATGCGGGCAAAAAGCCGCTGATGGTGGGCATACTCAAGGGGAGCGTGATGTTTTACGCCGACCTCTTGCGCGCGATGACCATTCCGCTGGAGATGGATTTCATGGCGATCTCTTCCTACGGCGCGGGCGCAAAGTCCTCGGGCGAAGTGAAGCTGATCAAGGACCTTGACCGCACCATCGAGGGCAGGGACGTGATCATCGTCGAGGACATCATCGACTCGGGCTACACGCTCTCCTATCTGAAGCGCATGCTCTATTCGAGAAAGCCGGAGACGGTGCGCATCTGCGCCCTGCTCGACAAGTACAGCCGCCGTGTCGTGCCCATCGAGGCGGACTACAAGGGCTTTGACTGCGAGGACGAATTCGTCGTCGGATTCGGGCTCGACTATGCCGAGCGCTACCGCAACCTGCCCTATATCGGCATCCTCAAGCGCAGCGTATACGAAAAGTGACGCAAAAAACGCGCATACGTCTTGCGTTTATGTGATCGGGAAAGGCTCACGAGCTCTCAGTTGAGGGGCGTAAAACTTCTTTGTTATTGCAGAAGATAATATTTTATGCCTTAAAATGGCCTCTGTGCGAAAAAAACGGCATTTTGTCGTTTTTTTCGCACTTTTTTTTATACAACGGTCGGCTCTTTTTGCACACAGAGAAGGAATATGAAGAAAAGACGATTTTTTTGCATGTTTGCGCATTTTTTATGTACAAGTATTGACAAAATGAAAAAAGGAGGGTATACTAAAAGCAGGAAGTTCACTTCACATGCGTGCGGTGACATCATTTTGCGCATACGTATGTGCAAAATCGTTACAACATGACTGAAACCGATCGGGGGAATGAGTGCTCAAATCTCATAAGGGTGCCTCGTGTGAACATACCGATCGGTGTAGGGGGAGGATAAAGCATATGAGCAAATCAAGGACGAAGGTTCTTGCGGTTTTGCTCGCGTTGGCGGCGGCAATGATGTTGTCCGCCTTGTTCTGCTTGTGGCAGCCGATACAGGCCCGAGCGGATACGCAGGAGACCGCATTGCAGGAGGAGATCACCGCTGCTGAAAGCGGCGCGACGATCAAACTGACAGGGAATGTAACGGAGAGCATCACGATCCCCGAGGACAAGAAGATCACGCTCGATCTCGGCGGGTATACGCTGACCAATGACGGTGATCACACCATCATCAACTACGGCGTGCTCACGATCGTGGACTCCGTCGGCACGGGCGTTGTGGACAATGTCACGCACGAGCACGGGGCTTTGGTGAACTACGGCATGGCGACCCTGCTCGGCGGCAATTTTACGAGGAGCCGTGAAAACGGGCAGAACGCGGAGGATGCAGGCGGGAACAGCTGGTATGTCATCAAGAACTACGGCCATCTGACGATCGGAAATGAAGGCGAGGCGTGCGGGGTCTCCGTCACGCAGAGCGGACATTTCTCCAGCATGATCGCGAACGGTTATTATAACAGTGGCGACTATACAAATAACATAGATCTTGTCAAAACCGCAGACAAGGTCCCCACGATCACGATCAACGGCGGCACGTTCGACGGCGGACTGAACACCGTAAAGAACGATGACTATGCGAAGATGACGATCAACGGCGGTGCCTTCAAGAATGTCTCGCAGGCAGTCGTCTTCAACGTGAATGAACTCACGATCACGGGCGGCACATTCGATATGGTTGAGGGTGCAGAGGCAGCGATCATCACGACTTTCTGGGATGCTGAGATCGACAAAGGCACGACGACGATCACGGGAGGCACGTTCAACGGTGCGATCATTGAAGGCGTCGGAAAGGGAGAGGCTACCTACACCGTCAGCGGCGGTACATATGCGACGGCTCTTCCCGAGAGCTACATCGCAGACGACAGCCTGTTCTATCCCACGGAGGAAGGCTACAAAGTCATCGAGGGGACGGAGATCCCCACAGACAGCGTCGGCGTAGCGGCAGTGGACAACGCGGTGTATAAGACGCTTCAGGAAGCGATCTACTATGCATCGGACGGCGCGACGATCAAACTGGTCAAGGATACGAATGAAAATTGCGAAGTGAAGGCTCTCGACAAAGAGATCGCGATCAATCTGAACGGATATACTCTCACGGCGGCAAATTCCGAATCCTATGCCCTGTATATTCAGAGCTCGAAGAACATCGCGCTCATGAACGGCAAGGTGAACGGCGAAGTCGTGCTCAACGGCTCGCAAGCGATCGACATCGCGGTGGAAGACATCGACATCGTGACCAATAACAGCCGCGGAATGCAGATCGCGGGTGTCGGAGGCGAAAGAGTCAATGCTTCTTTGAATAATGTGACGGTCAACACGACGTATGATATCTCGACAGAAATCGGAAAAGGCATTTATCTTTATAAAGCAGATTCCGAATTGAACAATGTTGAGATCGTGCTCGATCATCCGATTGAAAAGGGCGGTGTACAGAGCCGTGCGCTTGAGATCGATACTTCCAATGTTTCGGCGACAAACCTCTCTATCAGCGCAACCTATTACGGTATCGTTTTCTGGGGTCCTTCTCAGACCGCTTCGGCAGATGAATCCACTTATGATTCTCTTGTGCTGAAGAACAGCACCGTCGAAGCAAGCGCACCTGCCATTACGGGTAACGGGACCTGGCACGGCACGATCATCGAGCTGGAAGGCTGCGTGCTCACGAGCGAAGAGGTTGCGATCTATCATCCGCAGTACGGCAAGCTCTATGTGCGCGGCAATGACAACGTGATCACGGGTATCACAGGCATCGAGATGCGCGCGGGCGAACTGGTCGTAGAGGGCGGCACGATCACCGCGACGGGCGATCCTTTTGAGGCGGATCCCAACGGCAACGGCTCCACGACGGTCGGCGCGGCCGTGGCGGTTTCCCAGCATACGACCAACCTCGATCTCTCCGCGACGATCAGCGGCGGCACCCTCATCGGCGTGCGCGCGCTGTATGAGGCGGATCTGCAGGACGATAAGGTCGACAACATCTCGCTCAGCGTCACGGGCGGCCAGTTCAACGGCGAAGTGCTCAGCGAGAACGTTGCGGGCTTTATCAGCGGCGGTACATATGCGACGGCTCTTCCCGAGAGCTACATAGCGGACGAAAGCCTGTTCTATCCCACGGCGGACGGCTATGCTGTCGGTGTGTATGATAACGTTGTGGAAGAGGTTAAAAACAGCGAAGACGTGGCTGTTCTCTACGGCAACAAGGCGTATGCAGACATCGATGAAGCAGTAGAAGAAGGCGTGTTTTTCCTGATCGGCAAGGACGGCTATCAGACGCTCGCAGACGCGGCGAAAGTGGCTGAGGACGGCGCCACGATCAAGCTGTTGAGCGATGCGACACTGGAAGCTCAGCTCAAGTTCGAAGAGGACAAAGCGCTTACGCTCGATCTCGGTGACAACACGCTGAAGATCGGCGCGGGCATGGGCAACGTCTGCGCGTTGGATGTACGCAGCGGCAGTTTAACCATCGTTGCCGGCGAAAACGGTGCGATCAATGCTGCGGATGCGGGCGATCTGACTGTTCCCGTCGGTGCGATGGCAAGCGGGGCGCTCGTCACGATCGAGGGCGGTACGATCACCGTCAAAACAAATAAAGAATCCTGCGTCTATGCGGGCGGCGGCGGCAAGGTCGTGATCAACGGCGGCAGCTTTATCAACCTCTGTGAAGACCCGTTTGAATACGATAAGACTTCTCCTTCGCTTGCGGTCAACGTCAGCGACAGCGGCAGCGGCGTGCAGATGGAGATCAGTGGCGGCACTTTTGTCGGACGTAACCCCATCCTCGGCGATACCAACGCAAATATCACCGAGAGCTATCTTGCGGAAGACGTGAAGGTTGCGCTCGCGGCAGACGGTTCCTTCATCGCCTTCACGGGCGAGGCGCCCGCGGGTGTCGAAGCGGTGTACAGCGAAGGTGACGACGGTCTCATTGCGGACGCGTATACGGCGACGGCTTTCGCTGCGGCAATCGAGAGCGGCGATTATCAGACAGTGCGTCTTGGCGCGCAGATCACGCTCAATTCGCATATTTCGGTGACAAGTGATGTCGTCATTGACCTTGGCGGATTTACGGTCAACAGCAAGGGCGCAGCTTTTGTTAAGGTATTCAGCGGAACGACCACCGTCAAAAACGGCACGGTGTTGGCTGACAAAGATGCTTTCTATGTGTTGCCTCAAAACGCCGTCAATGTTGCAAAACTTGTGCTTGAAGAAACTCTTACGGCAGAATCCCGCACGGGTTGTGCGGTCTTCATTGAACCGAAAATTGCGGTACAAGACCCGATCGCGATCTTAGTGACGTCTGCAGTGCTCAAGTCCTGGAATGACGGGGCGGAGACCTCACAGGAATGCAGCGCTACGATCCAGGGTAACGGAATGAAACACGGCACAAGCATCACGATCAACGGCGGTGAAGTGTATAACTCCAAGGATGTTGCGATCTATCATCCGCAGTACGGCACACTCATCGTCAACGGCGGATCTGTCTATGGCGGCAGAACGGGAATTGAAATGCGTGCGGGCGAACTCGTTGTCACGGGCGGCAAGATCGAAGGTGCAGGCGATCCTTTCGAGGCAGATCCCAACGGCAACGGCTCCACGACGGTCGGCGCGGCCGTGGCGGTTTCCCAGCACACGAGCAATCAAGCTCTCTCCGCGACGATCAGCGGCGGCACCCTCATCGGCGAGCGCGCGCTGTATGAAGCGGATCTGCAGGACGACAAGGTCGACAACATCGCGCTCAGCGTCACGGGCGGCACCTTCAACGGTGAAGTGTTCAGCGAAAACGTCGAGAAGTTCATCACGGGCGGCACCTTCTCCGAGAATCCCAATGCGGCTTACTTTGCAGACGGGCTCGAAGGGGCGTTCTACAACGGAATGTATTATGTGGTCGCGGCGACGTCCACGGACACCGAAGCGCTGCTGAACGCGCGCCTTGCGGCACAGACGGACATCCGCACCTATGCGGCGTCCTGCGGCCTGCGCTGGAACGACGTCAAGGCCTATGCGCAGGGCGAGACCTTCAAGTATGCGGCAGAAGCTGTGCTCGCGGCGTATGACGAAGTTGCGGCGGCGGAGAGCGAGGGCAAGGTCCTCCTCGCCAAGCTCGCGGCGTTCGACGCAGTGGACGCGCTCCTCGATCAGATCGCGGGCGATCTCGCTTCTTACAAGAAGGAGGCGATCGAAGCGATCGAGACAGAGATCGGCGACACGGGCATCGTGCTCCCGACTTCCACTTACGCGGCGATCCTCAATGCGGCTTCCAAGGCGGAAGTGGATGCGTACAAGGCAAACGCGCTTGCGGAGATCGAAGACATCGCGGCGGCGCGTGCCGAGATAGCGGCACAGACCGAACAGCTCGAAAAACTTGAAACGCTCTTCAACGGCGCGATCGCAGACATCGGCGACGAATTTGTTGCGGTCACCGATCAGATCGAAGCTGCCATCACGGCGGCACAGAATGCGATCAACGCGAACACGTCCGAAGAGCTGGATGCGGCAGTCGAGACCCTGACGGCGGCGATCACGGCGGCGCAGAATGCGATCAATGCCAAGATCGACGCAATGCAGGCGGACATCGACTCGCTTGAGACAGACGTCGATTCGCTCAGCGGCGCGCTCGAGGATGTCAATGCAGACCTCAAGGCAGACATCGCGGCGGCGGTCGAAAAGGTAGAAGAAGTCAAGGCGGCGCTCGGCTCGCTCGCGACTGCGGAAGATGCTGAGGCGCTCGCGGCGGACATCGCAGACCTGCAGGCGGCGGTCGATGCGATCGGCGAAAAGGTCACGGCGGCGACCAATGTAGAGACGGCGAAGACGGACGCGAAGGCAGAGATCGACAGCTGGCTGGAGGCCTATGTCGAGTCCGTCACCGAGGCGAAGGCGCTCCGCACCGCGGCGCTCTCGCGCGACAGCGTCAGCGACAAGCTCGAAAATGCGTTCGGCAAAGAGAATGCAAAGATCATCCTTCGCTACTACGATGAGGCGGTCGCGTCCATCGACTCTGCGACGAGCGTGGAACAGGTCGCCGTTGCGGTCGCCACCTTCAAGGCACAGGTCGCGTCCATTGAGGCGGCGAACGGAAACAGCACCGATCTGACCGTCGTGTACATCCTGCTCGCGGTCGCGCTGGTGCTCCTCGTCGCGGCGGTCGTGCTCCTCGCGCTCCGCATGCGCAGAGGCGAAGCGCCCGCCCCCGCAAGCGAGGACAGCGCTCCCGCAAAGGCGTGCGCGGAAGAGGCGGAAACCGTCTCCGTCGCGGCAGAAGAACCTGCGGAAGAACCCGCAGAGGAACCCGCAGAAGAACCCGCGGAAGAGCCCGCAGAGGCGCCCGCTCAGGTACAGGAAGAACTCGCGGCAGAGGAGGACGACAGAGAACAGGTCACCATCACGGCGAGCCCGAAGTCCTTTGCCGAGGCATACGTCGCAATGGAAGAGCCGCTGCGCGACATCTTCAACAAGATCCGCGACTACGCGCTCACCAAGAAAGACGCGATGGAGGCAAAACTCGGAAGCGGCGTGTGCGTCAAGCGCGGAAGCCGCAAGATCGTCAAGCTGACGGTGCGCCGCGGCTATCCCGTCGCGCTGTTCCAGCTGGAAAACGAGATGCTCAAGGATTTCCGCAGGACGGCAAGCACCGTCTCCAAGCTCAAGATTCCCGCGACCGAACTCGTCGTGCGCGACGAGGAAGACCTCGAAACGGCTTACGCCATGGTCGACCTCTCCGCCGATCAGATCCAGCGCGACATCGAAGACGCGCGTGCGCGCAGGCGTGAAGCCAACCGCGCCCGCAGGCGTCAGAGAGAGGCGGAAAAGGCGGCGCAGAAGATCGCAGAGGCGGAAGAATCTCCCAAAGCCGACGAGGCCGAGGCTCCCGCAGAAGAGTGACAGATTAAAAATACGGCCCGCCGCGCATAAAGCGCGGCGGGGAACAGAACGACACCGCTGAAAAAGCGGTAAAAGCGGTAAAAGCGGTCCCGCACCCGATGGGTGCGGGACCGTACTTTTTGGCGCAGGGAAAGCGTTTTGCGGCGGGGGAAAGGCCGCCTCGGTCAAAGCCTCATGCGTGCCTTTTGCGCCGTCCTGCGCCCGTTCTGCGCAAAATAACGCGTGCTTGCAAAAGACGCGCCGCGCGCACGTTTTCCGCATAAGAGCGCCCGCGCGCGGCGCGTTCGCCGCGGCGCAAAAAAAGGCTGCCCCGCAGGGACAGCCCGATTTTTTTAGAGGAAAGAAGGTCAGCGCAGGCCCTCTTTTTCGCACAGTTTGAAGGCGCTCGCGATGACTTTGTCCATGTCGTAGTATTTGTACTCGCCCAGCCTGCCGCCGAAGATGACGTCGGGGCGCTCTGCCTTGATCTTCTCGTACTCTGCCGCAAGTTCGGTGTTTTTCGCGTCGTTGACGGGGTAATACGCCTCCATGCCCTCTTCGTAAGCCGCGGGATACTCGCGGGTGACCACCGTCTTGGGCTGTTTGCCGAAGTTGAAGTGCTTGTGCTCGATGATGCGGGTGTAGGGGACCTCGCGCTCGGTGTAGTTGATCACCGCATTGCCCTGGTAGTCGGGGGTGTCGAGCACCTCCGTCTCGAAGCGCAGAGAGCGGTACTCCAGCTTTCCGAGGCGGTAGCCGAAGAACTCGTCCGCCTTGCCCGTGTATACCGTCTTTCCGAAGGTGTGCTCCGTCTCCTTGATGAAGTCGAAGTAGTCCTTGCCGAGCACGACGTCCGCGCCCGCGAACATCTTTTCCACCATCGCGGTGTAGCCCTCTTCGGGGATGCCCTGGTAGGGGTCGTTGAAGTAGTTGTCGTCGTAGGTGAAGCGCAGGGGCAGGCGGCGGATGATGAAGGCGGGCAGCTGCGTGCAGTCGCGTCCCCACTGTTTTTCGGTGTAGCCCTTCACGAGCGTGCGGTAGACGTCCGTGCCGACCAGGCTGATCGCCTGCTCTTCGAGGTTTTCGGGCGTCTTGCCGTTCAGGCAGGCGCGCTGTTTCTCGATGATCGCCTGCGCCTCTTCGGGCGTCTTTACCCCCCAGAGCTTTTCAAAGGTGTACATGTTGAAGGGCATGCTGTAGATCGTGCCCTTGTAATTCGCCTTCACGCGGTTGACGAACCCGTTGAAATGCGCAAAGCGGCAGATATAGTCCCACACTTCTTTGTCCGAGGTGTGGAAGATGTGCGCGCCGTAGATGTGCACGTCGATGTCCTCCACCTTCTCGGTGTAGATGTTGCCCGCGATGTGGTCGCGGCGCTCCACGACGAGGCACTTTTTGCCCGCGCGCACCGCGTGCTCGCAGAAAACGGCGTTGTAAAGTCCCGCACCGACCAAAAGATAATCGTAATGCATGTGTTTCTCTCCTTCTCTCGTATTTTATTCAGATGCGCTCTCTCGCGCGGGTGTTTCCGTCTTGTTCTCCGCGGGTTTTGCGCTCGCGGGAGCGGGCGTTGCCGTCGCCGCAGTCGTCGCGCTTGCGGGTTTGTTCTCTGCGGGCTTTGCGCTCGCGGGGGCGGGCGTTGCCGTTGCCGCAGTCGCCGCAGTCGCCGCGCTTGCGGGTTTGTTCTCTGCGGGCTTTGCGCTC
>ERZ1643249.1028-NODE-1028-length-29075-cov-20.700207_pt1 | contig 29075 bp, 31 predicted proteins | sample MGYA00579263_ERZ1643249 | MGnify/ENA primary metagenome ERZ1643249 (study PRJEB29033, sample SAMEA4952264) | chicken gut metagenome | biome: Broiler Chicken; feature: Gastrointestinal Tract; material: Caecum | place: Ireland | collected 2018 | study: Broiler...
TTTGGGATTATAGTATCTATTTTCTCAGAAAAAGTACACCCCTTAATGGTAGAATTACCTCAAATTTAAACAAATTTTATCAGCGACTATTCCGTTAAAGGATTATGATTATAACGCCGAAGTGGAAATTACCACGATCTCGCCTGTATGCTGAAACAGACAATGGAGGATCTTTACTTCATTTTTCGTCAGCTCCTGCTTTCTGTCCTCTTTCCGGATCTGAGCCGCTGCCAGGTCTAAGGAAACTCCTTTGTACTCCCTCCTGGAATCCTCTGTTTCCTCTTCTCTCATAGTACGTCTCAGCACTGCCGCGATCCTGGCCATCAGCACCGGAAGCTGGTAGGGTTTTGCCACATAATCGTCCCCTCCCCGGAGCATACAGTTCAGTTCGTCCATAGAAGTATTATTCCCGGTAACAAAAATAATGGGGATCTGGGAGGTCTGCCGGATCTGTTCACAGATATGCAGACCATTGATCCCGGGAAGATTTACATCCAGCAGGATCAGATCCGGGGCTTCCTTCAGGGCTTTTTTTGCCACATCAGAAAACTGGCCGATAAAGGCGGTATCATAACCGGCCCGGGACAGATATTCTCCCAGTTCCCTGCGGGTCTCTTCATCATCCTCGATAATCAGAATTTCTGGCTTTTTCCTCATTCTCCTCAGCCCTCCCTTTTTTTACTTTCTGCCGGTGGATTATTTCTCTCTCTTTTTGAAATACTTCTACATTGTAACATATCTGAAAGCTGAGAACGATCCTTTTCTTCCTTTTCCTTTGCGCTCCCGGATCATTGACAAGCCTATCTGTAACTGCTAATATTTTCTGGTAAATGGAATTATTAAGAAGCGTTATTTTTACGCCGGAAAGGATCTGTTCCCATGAACTCTTTAAGAAAAATATACTGCAGGAGCTTTCAGACGGTCTTTAAAGCCGCGCTGCCTTTTCTGCCCTACCGGAAGCCGAAGATCGTCAACAGTGTGAAAGCCCTGCCGGAAGTCATTCACAAAAAGAACTGCAGTAAAGTCCTGATCATCACCGATGCCGGCATAAGGAAACTCGGATTGACCGGGCGTCTGGAAAAAGCCCTGGCAGATGCAGGGATCCCCTATTGTATCTATGACAAAACCGTAGCCAATCCTACTACGGATAATGTGTCGGAAGCCGTGACTCTGTACCTGGAGGAGGGCTGCGACTGTATCATCGGTTTCGGCGGCGGCTCCAGTATGGACTGTGCCAAGGCAGCCGGCGCCAGGATCGCAAAGCCGAAACAGTCTCTTGCCAAAATGAAAGGTATTCTAAAGATCCATAAAAAGCCTCCTCTTCTCATGGCAGTCCCCACCACCGCCGGAACCGGCAGCGAAACGACCCTGGCCGCAGTGATCACCGACGCCCGGACCCGCTATAAATACGCTATCAATGACTTTCCTCTCATCCCCAGATATGCCGTCCTGGATCCCAAGGTCACCTTAAGCCTGCCGCCTTTTATCACTGCGACCACTGGTATGGATGCTCTGACTCATGCCGTAGAAGCTTATATCGGGAATTCCACCACTTACGGAACCAGGAAAGATGCTCTGCTGGCTGTGCAGCTGATCTTTGAAAATATTGACGCCGTATATGAAGACGGGACCAATGTAGAAGCCCGCCGGAATATGCTCCATGCCTCTTTCTACGCCGGCTGCGCCTTTACCAAATCCTATGTAGGCTATGTCCACGCCATCGCCCACTCCCTTGGCGGCGAATACAATGTTCCCCACGGTCTCGCCAATGCGGTGATCCTGCCTATGATGCTGGAAGCCTACGGAGAAAAAATCCACAAAAAACTGGCCCGTCTTGCCGTTGCCGCAGGTCTGGCAGATCCGGATACTCCGGACTATGACGCCGCCAAAAGGTTTATACAGGCCATCAAAGATATGAAGAAGCGTTTCGGTATCGGAGACCATATCCCTCAGATCCGGGAAACCGACATTCCCAAGCTGGCACACTATGCGGACAAAGAGGCCAATCCCCTTTATCCGGTGCCTGTGCTTATGAATGCCTCCGAGCTGGAGCCCTTTTATTACCGTCTGATGGAAGATCCCGCTGAAAATCAAAAAGATACCGGCAGATAGGTCTCTGCAGAGGCAGAAACCCCGTAAAATCATGAAAAGGAGAAAACAACATGACCGAAAAGGAAATCCATGATATCGTTGCCAGACAGAGAAAATATTTTCAGACCGGAGCCACGCTCCCTCCAGATATGCGGATCCAGGCTCTGCGCCGCCTTTACGCAGCCGTTTCCCAAAGAGAAAAAGACATCCAGGACGCTCTGAAAAAAGATCTGGGAAAAAGCAGCTTTGAAGGATATATGTGTGAAACCGGACTGGTCCTGGAAGAGATTACTTATATGCTCAGACATATCCGCAGCTTTTCCAGGGAAAAAAGGAAACGGACGCCGCTGGCCCAGTTCCATTCCCGAAGCTATCTGAAGCCCTCGCCCTATGGCGTGGTGCTGATCATGAGCCCCTGGAATTATCCCTTTATGCTGACCCTTTCCCCGCTGGTGGACGCTCTGGCCGCCGGAAATACTGCGGTGGTAAAACCCAGCGCCTATTCTCCCCATACCAGCCGGGTGCTGCAGGAAATCCTTTCCCAGTGTTTTGACCCCCGGTATGTGATGACAGTTACCGGAGGAAGAGCGGAAAACACCTGTCTTCTGCAGGAACATTTTGACTATATCTTTTTTACCGGCAGCCAGTCTGTGGGAAAGGAAGTCATGCGCAGCGCCGCGCAATATCTGACTCCCGTTACCCTGGAGCTTGGGGGAAAAAGCCCCTGCATCGTAGATCAGACCGCTGATCTGAAGCTGGCGGCAAAGCGTATTGTCTTTGGAAAATATCTCAACTGCGGCCAGACCTGCGTAGCCCCTGATTACGTTTACTGCCACCGCTCCGTAAAAGACCGCCTGCTCAAAGAAATAAAGGAACAGATCCGGCTCCAGTACGGCAGCCAGCCTCTGGAGAATCCGGATTACGGGAAGATCATCAATGAAAAACACTTTGACCGGATCCTGGGGCTGATCGATGAAAAGAAAGTGATCCACGGAGGCGTCTCTGACCGAAAGACTTTGCGCATTGAACCCACTGTCCTTGATAATGTTGCTTTTTCCGATCCGGTGATGCAGGAAGAGATCTTCGGTCCCCTCATGCCCGTGCTGGTATTCGACAATCTGGAAGAAGTGATCTCCAGAGTCAACTCCATGCCGCATCCTCTGGCTCTTTATTTCTTTACCTCTGACAAAGCAGCGGCAAAAGAAATCACCTCCCGCTGCGGCTTTGGCGGCGGATGTATCAACGACACCATCATTCATCTTGCTACTACGGAGATGGGATTCGGCGGTTTTGGCGAAAGCGGCATGGGCGCTTATCACGGAAAGACCGGGTTTGACACCTTTACCCATTATAAAAGCATTGTAGATAAAAAGACCTGGTTGGACCTGCCTATGCGCTATCAGCCTTACCGGCCCCTCCACGAAAAAATGATACGGTTTTTCTTAAAATAAAATAAAAAGCAGCCCCGGAAACATATCCTAGATTTCTGTTTTTCAGGACTGCTTTTTTATATGATCTGTTTTATTTTACTTCCACCAGTTCAATGCGGAAATTCAGTTCTTTTCCGGCCATTTCATGGTTGGCATCAAAGGTAATGGTTGTTTCCTCCTTTTCGGTTACAGTAACCGGGAACGGCTGTCCGTACTGATTGGAAAGATAGACTCTCTGTCCTACCTGAAGATCTTCGGAGCCTGGAAGCTGCGCGATCTCAAGAGTAAAGACAGCATTTGGATCCGGCATACCGTAGGCCTCTTCCGGCATCAGATGAACATCTACCACCTGGCCTACTTCCATATCTGCCACTGCCGCGTCAAAACCACGGATCATCTGGCCGGCACCACAGATAAATTCCAGCGGTTCTCCCCGGTCATAAGAAGAATCAAACTGGGTTCCGTCATTAAAAGTACCTCTGTAGTGGGTACGGCAGGTCTTTCCCACGTTGCGTCCTGTAAGAGCGGGACGGGCGCCGCAGGAGCCTCCGCAGTTTCCGCAGGTATGACCTTCCTCGTGCCCGCCGCAGCTGTGGTCTTCCTCATGGTGATGGTCGCAGTTTGCCCCGGTGGATACCAGCTCGCCTTTCAGGTAGGCTTCCACTGCCTGATCTGCGTCTCCCTGGGCTCCGGCACACAGCTCGACTCCTGCTTCTTCAAGGGCAGACTGCGCGCCGCCGCCGATACCTCCGCAGATCAGCACATCTACATCCTGATCTGCCAGCAGCCCTGCAAGAGCGCCGTGGCCGGTACCGTTAGATCCGATCACTTCACTGGAGATCACTTTATTATCCTCAACTTCATACACCTTAAAAAATTCTGTTTTTCCGAAATGCTGGAAGATATTTCCATTATCATAGGTTACAGCTATCTTCATGTTTTTTCCTCATCTTTCTTCTCAATCTTGATTCTTGATCAGTGGGACAGCGCCGTCTGGCAACTGCAGGCTTGCCGTCTCTTCTACCATTATCCCTATTTGCGCCATAATGTCAATACTAAAAAAGTCCGTTCCTGTAAATATCATTGATCACTGCCTGGGCGTGCTCCATTTCTTTCTTCTGGATGATCTGCTGCCGGTCGCTTAAGATTGCCAGCATTTCATCCACTACATCCTCGATCCTGGGATCTGTGACCCGGTACAGGTACCCCAGCATTCTTACAGCCGTATAATCTGTATTCATATATTTATAGGCGATTTCCTTACAGAATTTTTCCGGGTATCCTTTGTCCAGCAAAGCTTTATACACTTCATCGGTTCTTTCCATTCCCATCTTCCTCACCCCCGGACTTTCTCAAATCGATATTTCTGACGGATATCCGGATATTTTTCTTTATCTACTTCGCTCATAAACATGGCGTAAGGTCTGGCAGAGATCTTAAAAGGCGCATAAAGCCCCTGATAAACCGCCAGCATTTCTCCGGTTTCCGTATGCTGGGCAAAAGCAAGGACTTTGTACAGATATTCTGAAGTTTCCGGGGAAACCCACTCTCTTTTAAAATGCCGGACAATATCGCCAGGCCGTATATCTCTCTGTATTTCCTCCGGCACAGGTTCCGGCTCCGGTTCTGTGTCCAGCTCCATATATTCTTCCCGGTCAAGGGAAACGGGTACCCCGGTCTTTCCCATAATGTGGACACCTCCGTACCAGGTGCCTTCCACTTCAAAAATATCGCCGATATCATATTCTGATGTGTATTCATCATGTTTCTTAATGATCCTGATCCTGCTCATATAAATTCCTCCACAGATTTTATCTTCTTTTCCCGTCCGGTCAAAAGAACGGCAAAACTCTTTATTCTCTATGTTTCTCTATTATTTCCAGCGTCCTCTGGTCTCTTCTCCCGCCGTAGTATTTTTCTATCACCCTGGTAAATATCCCGCCTTTTCCTTCTGCCGCTTCAAATAAGGTCATGGAAGAAAGCAGTTTCAGATCATCCGGGCTGCCAAACACCTGATGCGGGTCATTGGTATCCAGTTCCAGCAAAGCCTGGCAGATCCTCCGCAAATTACCGCCCAGATAAGGATCTTTCAGAAAATCTTCCGCTTCCTTCAGATCCTGAATACCGTAATAAGCCGACATACTGCTGAATCCCAGCCCCCGGATCTGGGGAAAGATATACCACATCCAATGGCTTCTTTTGCATCCCCCGCGGATTTCCTCCAGCGCCAGTTCAAAATCCTGTTCCTGTGCCTCTTTAAAACGCTGCAGATCGCTCATATTTTGCTTCTCCTTTCCTGCAAATGTAGAGCTCCACATTTGCCTCTGATATCTTCTTATTGTATCTCACAGCTTCCGGTTTGTCATTATTTTTTCATTTACTGCCTTGCTATTTTCTTCAATTCCTCATAGAATGATACTAACGCGAAAACTTTTGTCTCAATGAAAGGAGGTACTTCTATGTGTACCTGCATTACTTACGAAAACGGTGGTTTTTACTTTGGACGAAATCTGGATCTGGACGTTTCTTTCGGACAGACCGTGACCATTACTCCCAGAAATTTTCCTCTGGATTTTTCCAGAGCCGGAAAAATGGAACGGCATTATGCCATGATCGGCATGGCTTCCGCAAGTGAAACCTTTCCCCTGTATGCAGAGGCAGTGAATGAGAAAGGCTTGGCTATGGCAGGTCTGAATTTTCCGGGCAACGCCTTTTATCAGGAACCTGACGGGAAAGGACTGGAGCTTGCTTCTTTTGAGATCATTGCCTGGATATTGGGAAAATGTGCTTCCGTAGAAGAAGCAGAAGCATACCTTACCGGCATGAAGATCGTAAACCTTTCTTTTGCGCCCCGGATGCCTGCGGCTCCTCTTCACTGGATGCTGGCTGACCGAAGCAAATGTCTGGTCCTGGAAGCTGTAGAAGAAGGACTGAAAGTATATGAAAATCCTTTTGGAGTGCTGACCAATAATCCCCCATTTCCTTTTCATCAGATGAATATGGGGAATTATCTGAATCTTACTTCCAAAAGTCCCAAAAACCGTTTTTCGGAGGGGCTGGTCCTGAACCCCTGTTCCCAGGGAATGGGTGCGCTGGGACTGCCGGGAGACGCCTCCTCATCCTCCCGTTTTGTCCGGGCCGCCTTTTATAAATGGAATTCCGTGTCAGAACCTTCCGAACAGGCTAATGTTTCCCAGTTTTTCCATATCCTGGACGGAGTGGCCATGATCCGTGGATCGGTGATAACCGATCAGGGCACCTGTGATATCACCCTTTACTCCTGCTGTATGAATACACAGACCGGCGTTTATTACTATAAAACCTATGAAGACAGCCGTCTGCGCAGGATTGACATGTACCAGAGAGATCTGGAAGAAAAAAGGCTGATAACCGTAACCGGCTGACAGCTGCTGCTCTATGTTTATGCAGCCGCTTCAAGGTTATTAAAACAACAAGGAGATTTTCATGAAAAAAAAGAATTTTTTATATTTTGTCGCTTTGCTCGCTCTGCTGATCCTCTGTATAAAATACAGCGACAGCATTCTGGGATTTGCCGGATCTCTATGGGGTCTGGTCAAACCTCTGGCCCTTGGCTGTGTGATCGCCTACATTCTGAACATTCTGGTCACCCGGATCGAAAGACTCCCATTCTTTCGTAAAGAGGGTACTCTACTGTACAGGATACGCCGTCCCGTGAGTATCCTGGGCTCCCTTACAGCGATCCTCGCCATCGGGGCCCTTGTGATCCTCATTGTGATCCCTCAGCTGGTACAGGCCATCGGGGTTATCGCAAAAGAAATCCCGGCGGTGGTCTCTGAGATCAGTGTATGGCTGTCTTCTTTTGATAAAGACTGGCCCCAGCTCCAGAAATTCCTGGAGTCCCTGAATGTCAACTGGCCCCAGCTTCTGCAGAAAGCCGCCGCTTATCTGACCAACGGGCTGAGCAGTGTTTTTTCCTCTACCGTGTACATTGTAAGTACCGTCAGCTCCATGGTGATCACCGCTGTTGTGGCTCTGATCTTTTCCATTTACATACTTTCCGGAAGGGAAAAACTGCTGCATCAGTTCCGGACTCTGGCCCGCACTTATCTGAACGAAAAAATTTACAAAGGGATGTGTGTGGTGCTGGCAGCCGCTCATGATACTTTTACCAAATTTATCGTAGGCCAGTGTACGGAAGCGGTGATCCTGGGGACGCTATGTACCATTGGTATGCTGATCTTCCGGTTCCCTTATGCCACTATGGTGGGAACCCTCATCGGAGCCACCGCCCTGCTGCCGGTAGTCGGCGCCTATCTTGGGGCCGCCGTAGGGGCTTTTATGATCTTTACCGTTGCGCCTTTAAAAGCCATCGGTTTCCTGATCTTCATTGCCATCCTCCAACAGCTGGAAGGAAATCTCATCTACCCCAGAGTGGTGGGTTCCTCGGTAGGTCTGCCCGGTATCTGGGTCCTGGCCGCAGTTACCGTAGGCGGAGGTCTTGGCGGGATCATCGGTATGCTCCTGGCCGTTCCGGTGACAGCTACCTTTTATAAGCTGCTGCAAAAAGATGTGAAAAAAAGAAAGGCTGCCCTGCAGCCGAAAAAAGAAGAGGGACTGCCGCATTAGTCACATGTCAGGAATATTTATACATTTTATGCGAATTTGTCGAGCATAGCTTTGAGACTATAGGCTCAAAGCGGCACAGACTGAGCAATAAAATGTATAAATATTCTCGATTTTGATTAATGCGGCAGTTTCCTTCTCTTTTCTCCTCTCAGGTAATTTCCGGAAGACTATGACTCCATGCCGATCCAGGATCCTCTCCCGGGATCAGTTTTCCGACCCTTCTGAAGATTCTATTACAGAACGGTATTTTTCTTTCAGCTTTTTATAACCTTCCTCTTTCCGAAGAAAATCACATCTTTTCTCCTTCTCTATGGAGGTCAGAAGAACTTTGATCATCTGTTTTCCCGTATCTGATCCATCTGTTTCTACGTTCTGTTTCTTCTGATGGGCAAAAAGAATGGAATCCTTCATCGCCCAGGGATTCTCCAGGGCTTTCAGCATCTCTCCCAGGATTTCCACACACCGTTTTCCGTCTCTCTCCTCCAATGCCACGTCAAAGGCCGCTATCAGTCCGCTGTAACTCCACTTGAAGATTTCCATTACTTTCTGGCTGTACTTGGCCAGCTCCCAGGCTCTCTTATTCTCGCCTTCCCGCACAGATACCGTGGCAAGCTGATCAAGCATGAGAAAGACTTCCTGGATCAGACTGTTTAACTTTCTTTCCAGAAGTTCTGCCGCCTCCTGGTTTTTTCCTTCTTTCATGTACATCATGATCTGAAGCTGTCTTTTGTCTATAGACTGATATTCCGGAAGCTGTTCAATAAGTTCTCCGGCTTTTTCATAGGCTTCCTCCTGGATGTACATGGCCGCCAGGGCGTACCTGGACAGATCGGCGGCGTTTTTGTCCTCACATTCCATGGCCCGCTCTAAAAGGGTGACCGCCAGAGCCTGGACCTGCTCTACCTTTTCCTCCGGATAGGTAAACAGGATCCGGATCCCCCGAAGCAGCGTAGCCATCTGATATAGCAAGGCTCCGCACCGGGGATATTCTTTTATCCTCTTTTTTACCAGTTCCATGGTCTTTTCCAGATCTCCCTGCCGGGCAGTTTCCGCCACTTCATTCCCATAGGCCGCGATCTCTTCCTTTGAAAGATTTTCGTGAAAGCAAAGTAGTGTATTGGGATCTGTGCCAAGAAGCCGGGCAAGAGCCGGAAGAATGGCCAGATCCGGACAGGTTGTTCCGCTCTCCCACTTATTCACCGCCGGAGCAGACACTCCCAGATAGTCCGCCATCTGTTCCTGGGTAAAGCCCATGGCTCTCCTTTTTTCACGGATCACATCCTTCATTTCCATATAAATTTCCTCCTGTTTTATACGAGTGTGATCCCCTTTAAATGCCTTACCGTTTCACTGAGAATGCCTTTTTGAAAGTACCGTTGTAAAAACACAGACGCAGCGGACTGCGCTGAAACTTTTCAGCTGTACTATCAGAAAAGCAGGCCAGTGAAACGTGGGGATATTTAAAGTGGATTACACTGGGAAGGCCTTCCTGATTTTATTGTACCAGAGAGGATCCCGGCTGTATATTGAGAGTGTTTTAATCTCCAGGAAGTTTTTTTAACTGCTGGTTAATAGTTTCCATTTCCTTTAGGGCATCCTCTGCTCCCTGATGATAGGTTTCGATCATAGAAGCCAACGTGATCCCTTCCATGGTCTTTTTTATAGATTCTTCGATTTTCTGATAGGGATCCTGAAGGACCCGGCGGATATTCCTGGCTATAGGGCATTTGCTTCCCGCGCAGGAATGGATGCCGATAAGGGAGGAAAGTCCCTCCGGCTCCAGGGCGGTGTATATCTCATATAAAGTAATTTCTTCAGGGTCTTTTTCCAGCCGTGCCCCGCCCTTTCCTCTCTCCACACTGATCAGCCCCGCTTTTTTCAGGGCGCTTAAAGTATACCGGATCACCACCGGATTACAACCTGTACTCCGGGCAAGGAGAGTACTGGTCACCCTGGCTTTTTCTCTGGCTTCATAGATAAAAATAAGGCAGTGGACCGCAATGGAACATTTCATACTGATCTGCATAGCAACTCCTCTTTCTTAAAGGCTTAATGTAAATCTTGACTTTACATCTTTCCAATGCTACACTGTTTTCAGATGTAAATTCATAATTTACATATTATTTTACATTTTTCCCGGAAAATGACAAGGAGGTATTTCGAATGAATTTTTATGAAATCTGTTTCAGCCCTACAGGTGGTACCAAAAAAGCCGCAGATATGCTGGCGGAAAAGCTGGCAGAAGAGATCCAGACTGTAGATCTTACCGATTACAAAACTGACTTTTCAGGAATTTTCCTGGAAGAAGAAGATGAAGCCATTATCGCCGTTCCTTCCTATGGCGGCCGTGTGCCGGAAACAGCGGTAAAACGTCTTTCCCTGATCAAAGGAAACCAGGCAAAGGCTGTCCTTGTCTGCGTCTACGGCAACCGGGCCTATGAAGACACTCTTGCGGAACTGGAGGATACAGCCAAAGCCGCTGGATTCCGGATCACAGCCGCAGTTGCCGCTGTGGCCGAACATTCCATTGCCCGCCAGATCGCAGCCGGACGCCCGGACTCTCAGGACCAGGCACAGCTTACGGACTTTGCAGAAAAAATCCGGGAAAAACTCTCTTCCGGAAGCACCGCAGAACCTGCTATTCCCGGCAGCCGTCCATATAAAAAAGCGGGAAGCGCCGGTATGGTTCCAAAACCGACCAGAGACTGTGTAAAATGCGGCGTATGCGCCGGGAAATGTCCGGTTCAGGCTATTGATAGAGAGGATCCTCACAAAACAGACAGCAATAAATGCATTTCCTGTATGCGGTGTATTTCCGTCTGTCCTCACTCTGCCAGAAAAGTAAACAGTGTCATGCTGGCAGCAGTGAATACCATGCTGAAGAAAGCATGCGCCCAGAGGAAAGACTGCGAACTCTATCTGTAAAAAACATATCCGGATGTTTATGGAAGCACCATAGCCGGCCGGAAATTCAGATAATCTCCGGAAACCAGCATATATTCTATACCATGAAACTTTCCCCGTATGCTGTCTCCGAATCTGGATTCTCCATGGCAGTGGGAGTAGACCACCGCAGAGACCTTATTTTCCTCTGCGATCTGTATAAAAGGTGATGTTTTCTCTAAAATATTGGTTGGAGGATAGTGAAGGAACATGATAAACTTCTGATACCCTTCGTTCTTAGCCAGCCGGAAAGACTCCCGAAGTCTCTCCATTTTTCTTTTCACCAGTTTATCGGCCTGCTCCTTGCGGGCTTCATCCCAGCCCAGGATCTGCCCCCGGCGGTTCAGATAAAAAGGACCTTCAAAGGTAAATCCCTTGGTCCCTACCAGCGCATAGTCCTGATAAACCGCATAATTATTCTGGAGAAAAAACAGCCTGTCCTTATATTCTTCATTTAGCTTTTCAGTTTTTTTCACGTCCCAGAACATATCATGATTTCCCGTAAGCACCAGAGTATCCTCTGGTTTTACCATCCGGTTCACATATTTTTCAATCTTCTTCTCATGATTCTTCCAAACTTTTCCAAAAGGATCCATTGGCTTATCTGCCTGAAAACTTAAATGCAGGTCTCCCAGGGCATACAATGCCATATCTGCTCATCTCCTTTACATCCCTTAGCAAACAAGGGTATTTTGTTGTATCTCTATCTTGTTCTTTTCTCCGACCCGTCGTATAATCAGATTTACATTCAAAATCTGAGAGGTAACCTGATGAAATCAAAAAAGAAAAGAAAATTATGGAAAAAAAATACTGGCGATCCTGGCAGCGGTGATCCTTGTGTCCGGGATCGGTTTGGGCATTTACGTTCAGGATTATTACCATGCCAGTGATCTGGCCCTGGAAGCTGCAGCCCAGCCTCAGCAGGACATAAGGGTAACCACATCATCAAAGGACAGGATCATTTTCACCCCTGAAGATCCCCGGGCAGGCCTGATCTTCTATCCCGGAGGAAAAGTCCAGTATGAGGCCTACGCTCCATTAATGGAGGCCTGCGCCAAAGAAGGGATCCTCTGCGTACTTCTTCACATGCCCGGGAACCTGGCTGTGCTGGATATCAATGCTGCAAAAGACATCCCGGAAGAATACCCGGACATTGAAAACTGGTATATGGCAGGCCATTCTCTGGGCGGCTCTATGGCAGCTTCTTACATCAGCAGCCATGAAGAAGCTTTCAAAGGTCTCATACTCCTTGCCGCCTATTCCACCGCAGATCTGAAAGAAACAGGTCTGAAAGTCCTGTCTCTCTACGGTTCCGAAGACGGTGTGCTGAAAATGGATTCCTATGAAAAATACCGGGATAATCTTCCCGAAGATTTCACAGAAATTGTGATTCCAGGAGGATGTCACGCCTATTTTGGCAGCTACGGCCCCCAGAAAGGTGACGGGACTCCCCAGATCTCCAATGAAGAACAGATACGCTTTACAACCGACGCCATTGGGGATTTTATAGAGGATCTAAATTAAAAAAGTTCTTTGTATACTACTTTCCCGTTTTTCATCTCTGATTTCATAAGAGATACTTTATCCACGGTCATCTCTGCCTTTGGCAGCCGTACCTGATAGGGTTTCCTGGCAGATGTCTTTCTTATCAGAAATTGCCTTTTTCAGAAAGGCTCAGCCTGCACTGGGGGAGTGGAACTTTCTCCATCACTTTCTTCACTTTATCCGGATTCTTGTATTCCCCGATAAATGCTAAAGTCATATGCAGGTTCTGGGCAGGGACATAGTTCCCTTCCACTCCCTGTTTCTGGGGGGACTGGCAAAGAGGCTATCTACCATCATTTTAAATCTAAAGAAGAGATCATGGACGCCCTGAGTGAAAAAATGTTTACCAGCAACAACCCTTTTGAGGCAGTGAAAAAAAGAACTGATTTAAATGCCCTGGAACAAATGCGGCTGGCGATTAAGCTGAACCAGGCAGATGAAAAGCAGGTAGAGTTAACCCGCCAGGCCATTCCTCTTCTGAAAAATCCAAAAGTACTGGCAAGCATGCTGGAATCTAATCGTAAATTTCTCTGTCCTTACTGGCAGGAACTGATCGAAGAAGGACAAAAAGACGGCTCTATCCAGACTCAGTATCCCAAAGAATTAGCTGAATTTCTGATCCTTATGGATCTTTGGCTGCTTCCTACTATCTTTCCTGCAGATGAAGAAGGAATCCATAACCGGCACAAATTTATTTTTCAGCTTTTGGAAAAGATCGGACTGCCCCTTTACGATCAGGAGATCGGCAGTCTGCTGGAATCCCTTCCTTATTTTTCCAACGAACAGGGAGACTGACTGCAGCCCACTTCCACAATCTGCCATCATAAAATTGCCTGAAACCAGGCAATTTTATATTCCCCATATACATTCATACGATTGGTATTAAAATAAAATGGAGGTATACATGCATGTCAAAACCCACTCTTTCCATTTCCGTATCCAATCTTAAAAAGACATATGCAGGCAGGCCGGTTCTGGAAAATCTGACTTTTACCGTGCCTAAAGGAAGTATCTACACCTTATTAGGATCTAATGGAGCGGGAAAAACTACCACGATCCGCATACTTACCACCCAGATCCCGGCAGACAAAGGGGAAGTGGAGATTGAAGGATACTCGGTGTCAAAAGATCCCCATAAAGTACGGGAGGTCATCAGTCTCACCGGTCAGTTTTCTGCAGTAGACGGGGCCCTTACCGGAAAAGAAAACCTGGTCCTTATGGCCAGGCTCCGCCAGCTTTCCTCTCCTGAAAAATCCGCCGGGGATCTTCTGGAGTATTTCGGCCTGTCCCACGCGGCAGACCAGAGGGTTTCTTCCTATTCCGGAGGAATGAAACGGAAACTGGATATTGCCATGAGCCTGACAGGCCATCCCAAGGTGATTTTTCTGGATGAACCTACCACCGGCCTGGATCCCCAAAGCCGCCGAAGTATGTGGAAGCTGATAAAAGAACTCCAGGCATCTGGAATTACCATCTTTCTTACCACCCAATATCTGGAGGAAGCGGAAGAACTGGCTGACCGGATTGCCATATTGGATAAAGGAAGGATCATTGCGGAAGGGACTTCCCGGGAACTGAAGTCTTATCTTTCCCAGGGTGCCTTAGAGTTTTTCTTCCGGGATCATGAGAGCATGGAAGCTGCCGCTTCTTTGCTGAAAGACTATAAAACATCTTTTGTTCCGGAAGAATATAAGTTGACCGTTTTTACAGACGGAAAGGGAGATACCCTTGCGGGGATCTGTTCCATGCTATACCAGAATCACATAAAGATCCAAGATAACTCCTGACACCTTCCTGACAAGTATTATCTTTACTCTGGTGATCGCTCTGCCCTATTTAAGCTCCGGATTTGTGCCTCTGGATGCCATGCCGGGATCTCTGGCGGCTTTTGCCCGGTATCAGCCTATGACCCCTGTGATCGAGACCATGCTCAGCGCATTTCTGGGTATGCTCCTGGATATAGAAACTGCCATGATCTCCCTGCTCTGGTGCATAGGACTTACCGCTGTTTTCTGTTTCTGCTCTCTTGTGTTTTTCTGGAAACGGATCAGCCAATAATTGAGTTTCTGAAATCTTGGTAAAAAAACGGGGAGCTGAGGTATGGAAACATATCGCTAAACCCCAGCTCCCTCTCTAAATATTGCAGAGAATTTTACAGGACATACTATCTTATTTCCCCCGCAGTTTTTTCTCTTCCAAAAGATCTTCCGGGTCGATCTCCCGGTCCTTATAATAATATTTCCTATCTCTTTCATTAATGCTTCGGATCACTTTGCAGGGATTTCCTGCTGCAGCTGAATTTTCCGGCACATCATGAAGGACCAGGCTTCCTGCGCCGATAACACTGTTTTCTCCTATGGTGACTCCCGGACAGATGGTCACATTAGCTCCGATCCAGCAATTCTTTCCGATTTTCACCGGATCTGTATACATATATTCCCGAAGCTCTGGATTTACAGGATGTCCTACTGTGGCGATGGTCACGCCAGGTCCGAACATGACCTTTTCCCCGATCTCGATGATCCCGTCATCGATAAAATTACAGTTCATATTTACATAGCAACCCTCTCCCAAGGTAATATGAGTTCCATAGCAGAAGTAAAAGGGCGGCTCGATCCAGGCTTTTGTTTCTTTTCCAAAGATTTCATTCATAAGCTCCGTCCGCTTTTCCGGTTCATCCGGAGCAGAATCATTAAATGCTTTCATACGTTTCTTAGCTGCCAGCCGCTCCTGGGGAAGGCCCTCACATTCATCTGTAAAAAGCTTTCCCTGAAGGATCCGCTCTCTCATAGTCATGATTTTTCTCTCCCTTCTTCTCTCACAGTCAGATCCTTCAGCCATTTATATTTCCCATAATGGAGATAGACTGCAGGAAGTTTTACGATCTCATCAGAATTTACAATAAAATACACTGCCAGTACCGGCCACTTCAGCACAAAGGCAGCCAGAAGGCCTGCCGGGACTGTAAAGCACCAGAGGGTCACTGCATCGCAGAGGAATCCGAATCTGGAATCTCCTCCTGCGCAGAAAATTCCTCCGATGGTAGTTCCATTTACATATTTTCCCACCATATACACGGCGCACATTACCAGCATCCACTTCAGATAACCTTCTGCCTGGGAAGACAGGTCCGTAACCTGAAGTACCAGGGGACTGATCAGCAACAGGAAGATTCCGGACAGGATACCGCTTATAACTGCAATATGACACAGTTTTTTCCCGTAGACTTTCCCCATCTCCAGACGTCCGGCTCCCAGTTCATTGCCTACCATAATGCTTCCGCCGTTTCCGATCCCTGCCGCCAGACTGGCGATGAGATTCTTTACAATATTGGCAATGGAGTTAGCCGCCACCGCATCGGTCCCCAAGTGTCCCATGATCACCGAATACATGGTAAAACCGCCTCCCCATACCAGTTCATTTCCAAGAACCGGCAAAGTATAATGCCAGAAGTCTTTTTTCAGTCTCTGATCCGGCTTGCGTATGTAGAGAATACGGATCTTAACCCTTCCTTTTTTTCTCAATTCCCAGAATACCCAGAGAAGTTCCACTACTCTGGCAATAGCCGTAGCTGCAGCTGCGCCGGCGGTTTCCATGCTGGGGGCTCCGAAAAGGCCGTAAATCAGTACTGCATTGAGAACGATGTTCAGCGCTGCCGCAGAGGAACTGATGATCATACTCATAGAGGCCAGATCACTGTTTTTCATAATACACAGATAGATCTGTGAGATCCCGCAAAGGAGATAAGTCACCCCTGCGATCTGCAGATACTGGATCCCATAATGGATCAGTACGGGATCAGAGGTGAAGATCCTCATAAGCAGTCCCGGCAGAAATGTGGCCCCGATGAAGAAGGCCAAGGAAACAGACAAAGAGCTTCTCAGAACGATCCCCAGGATCCGCTCTACAGAATCTCTGTCTCCTTTTCCCCAGTACTGGGCGGCAAACATACTGGTACCTATGGTCATAGCCGCCAGAAACAGGTTATACACAAAAGTGATCTGACCTGCCAGGGATACTGCTGATAGGAGATCCTGGCCGATCACTCCCACCATCAGTGCATCCGATGCGCTGACCACCGCCAGCATAAACTGCTGAAAAGTAATGGGGAGCACCAGCGAAATCAGTTTTTTCCGAAATTCTTTTTTATCCATTAATCTTTTTCCAGATTTCATCATCAAAGCGCTGCTTTTTGTAGTAATAAGGCCGGTCTTCCTCTGTGATCTCACGGATCACTTTACAGGGGTTCCCTGCGGCACACACATTGTCAGGAATATCCTTTGTCACCACACTTCCCGCACCGATCACCGCATTGTTTCCAATCTTTACTCCCGGCAGGATCACACAGCTTCCCCCGATCCATACATTATCTCCAATGGTAACAGGGATCCCGTATTCATAACCGGAATTCCGGCTGTCCGGGTGGATGGGATGTCCTGCGGTATAAATGGCTACGTTGGGTCCGAAAAGCACATTTTTCCCAATGGTGATCTTTCCTACATCCAGCATAACACATCCTGCATTAGCATAAAAATTTTCTCCCAGTATGATGTGGCTGCCGTATTCACAGTGAAAAGGGGGCTCAAAATATACACTTTCCCCATGGACCATACCTGTTTTGTTCAGGCATTCCATACCCTTTTCCGGCTCAAAAGGCATTACCTGGTTATACTCCCTGATAAGTTTCTTTGTTACCATCTGTTCCGCCATTACGCTTTCGTCTGAAAAATAGGCCATTCCATGGTCTCTCCGATATCTGTTGTCCATATGTAGTCTCCTTTTTCTTAATTCTTTCTGATTTTTCATCTGGCCGGACCGGCCTTCTTCCTGCTCCCGGCACTGGCGCTCTTACCGCCGGAAGCTTGACCAGCTCTGTTACCTGGATTATAATTATAGGATCCAATTTGTGATATTTCTATCGTTTATCTGCGAAAAACTATAACAATCCTGCGAGGTAAGCCTATGCCTATCATTATGGAATTAAATGAAAATTATTCAGAAAAAATCTGCTATGATATTCCCCAGTATCCTGCCTACATCCGCAGGGGCCTTCTCTCCCAGTATCCCAATTACAGCGCCCCAAATCACTGGCATGATGATATAGAGCTGATCGCCGTGCTTTCCGGAGAAATGGAGTACAGCGTCAATGGAGAACTGCTGGAGCTGAAAAAAGGACAGGGCCTTCTGGTAAATGCAGGACAGATGCATTTCGGCTTTTCCCATCAGAAAAAGGAATGCGACTTTATCTGCGTCCTCCTCCATCCTGTACTGTTGTGTCCTCTCCCATCCTATGAACGGGATTTCGTAAATCCGGTGATCCACAACAAAGGACTTCCCTATCTTCTTCTGAAACCGGAAATCCCCTGGAAAAAGGATATATACGATAAAATCCTTTACTTATACGATATCCGCAAAGAAAAAACAGCCCCCTTGAAGATCCTGGCTGCCTTTGCCCGGATCTGGGAACTGCTTTGTGAAAATATTTCCGCTGACAAAAACCCGGCAGAAAAAAATATGCAGGAAAACCGTGATCTGGTCATTGTAAAAAACATGGCCCGGTTCATCCAGAAAAATTATATGGAAAAGATTTCTCTGGCAGATATCGCCGCTGCCGGGGCAGTGGGACAGAGTAAGTGCTGCAAGCTTTTTGCACGGTTCTTTTTCCAGAGTCCCACCATGTACCTGACCCAGCACCGGCTGACGAAAAGTATGGAGCTCCTTTTAAATACCGATCTTCCCATTATTGAAATCGCCCTTTCCGCAGGTTTTAGCAGTGCCAGCTACTATACAGAGACCTTCCGGAAGTGGATGGGAAAGACCCCTACCCAATTCCGGAAGGCTAAAGCTTCTCAGGTCTGATCAGCCTTCCGCCGTCAGGAAATATATTTTCTTTCCCCATCCGAATCTTCCCCAGGGCTTCAAAAAGATGTTAAAATACCCATTTCTGTGCTGCCGCCGCTGCCAGCTTCATAACGCCCGCCAGCACCATGACCAGGATGGGATTCCATTTCAGTTTCTGCAAAAGCACTACACAGACGATAAAAATAACCACCAGGAGCCAGTCTGTATCTGCCAGCCGGATCACTCCCTCGCTGCCCCAGAAAGCAGTGACCAGGATGGAGATCCCTGCAGAAGCGATCAGGGCCACAACCGCAGGGCGGAGAGAATTCAGCACACTCTGCAGTACATCCAGTTTCTGATATTTCAGATACAGTTTTGCCAGGAGAGTGACAATAATACAGGAAGGCAGGATACAACCCAGAGTAGCCACCAACGCTCCCGGGATCCCTCCGATCCGGATCCCCACAAAGGTAGCGGAGTTTATGGCGATAGGGCCTGGGGTCATCTGGGAAATGGTGATCAGGTCTGTAAACTGATCCATATCCAGCCATCCGTGGATATTTACGATCTGTTCCTGGATCAGAGGCATAGCCGCATAGCCGCCTCCGAAGCTGAAAAGACCAATCTGAAGGAAGCTTAGAAATAATTGAAACCAGATCATTTTCCCTCCTCCTTTCTTGCTATTAAAGTCCGGACTACACCGATCAGGCCGCAGACCAGGATCACAAAGACAACGTTCACACCGAAAAAGCAGGTGGCGGCAAAAGCTCCTGCCATGATCAGAATGGAGACCGGGCTCTTTCCCCGGATGATCCCTCCTGCCATCTCATAAACCACAGCGGCGATCACCGCCCCCACACCGGCCTGCATCCCCTCCAGCAGCTGACTGATAAGAAAACTGCTGCGGAAAGCATTATAAAATACGGAGATCAGGGATATGATCAGAAAGGGGGGGATAATGGTGGCAATAATAGCTGTAACTGCCCCGGTCATCCCTGCCAGTTTGTACCCTACCACAATGGCTCCGTTTACAGCAATAGCCCCCGGTGAAGACTGGGCGATAGCCACCAGATCCAGCATTTCATCTTCCTGGATCCAGTGATACTCGTCCACAAACTTTTTCTTCATCAGGGTCACGATCACATAGCCGCCTCCAAAAGTAAAGGCACTTAAATATAATGTAGAAATAAACAATTTTAACAGAACTTCTCTTTTACTCTTCATATAATTTTCCTCCTCCTTGCCAGTATATCCTTTCTTGACTCATAGGTAAAATAGTATTATTCTATGATTATCATAATAAATTTATTATATATCAGGAGAAAATTCTATGACCCTTCGCCATATGAAAATATTTGTGACTGTATATCAGCACAGCAGCGTTACGAAAGCCGCCGGAGATCTTCACCTTGCCCAGCCTTCTGTAAGCCTGGCGGTAAAAGAGCTGGAAGAATACTACGGCATACGGCTTTTTGAAAGGATCGGCCGGCGTATCTGCCCTACAGAAGCCGGAAATGAGTTTTACAGCTATGCCCTCCACATTGTTTCTCTTTTTGAAGACATGGAAAAAAAGATAAAAAACTGGGACACTCTGGGCACCATCCGGATCGGCACCAGTATCACCATCGGCACTCATATTCTTCCTCTCCTGATCAAAAGCTATCAGGAAACCTTTCCTTCTCTCAGGGTAGAAGCTGTGGTAAACAATTCCGGTATCATTGAACAGCATGTGCTGGACAACTCCATAGACCTGGGCCTTATTGAAACCCAGCCGGAACACAGCGAGATCCAGGCGGTTCCTTTTATGGAAGACCAGCTCTGCGCCGTTCTTCCTACAGATCATCCTCTGGCAGGCCAAAGCTGTGTGACTCTTTCCCAGCTGTCGGAATATCCCTTTCTTATGAGGGAAAAAGGAAGCGCTGGAAGAGAGATCCTGGAAGCCAGCTTTGCTCTTCAGCATCTTTTCGTCCAGCCTGTCTGGGAAAGTTCCAGCACCCAGGCCATTGTCAGCGGAGTTTCCCAGGGACTGGGAGTGGCTGTCCTCCCCTATCTGCTGGTGGAAAGAGACGCCCGGGAAAACCTGGTAAAGGTTCTCCCCTTTCAGAAGCCTCTCAGCCGGACCCTGAATATCATTTATCATAAAAGCAAATATCTGACTCCCAACATGGAAGCCTTTATCCGGCTCTGCAAGGAGTTTCCCCGTCTTCATCCAGACAAAAACAGTCTCTGACTGTCATAAAAGTCCTTTTTCCAGTTAAATCTTGTTAAAATATTATCAGTTTTTAAAAATTTTAAAGGATTTTTATTGATTTAATTTGCTAAATATGTATAATTAAGGGTATGGGAAGTGGGCGCTGCCCCTTCTGCGGAAATACTGCAGAGATCCACAGGTAAGATCTTTGTAGGTTTTATTTTATATTATAAGAAAAGAGAGGTTAGTGTAAGATGGCAGAAATCAATTTAAGTAAGTATGGCATTACCGGAACTACAGAAATTGTTTACAATCCTTCTTATGAGCAGTTATTTGAAGAAGAAACCAAACCAGGTCTGGAAGGTTTCGAAAAAGGCCAGGTAACTGAGCTGGGCGCCGTAAACGTTATGACCGGCGTATATACCGGACGTTCCCCTAAAGATAAGTTCATCGTTATGGACGAAAACTCTAAAGACACTGTATGGTGGACATCTGACGAGTACAAAAACGACAACCATCCTGCAACAGAAGAAGCATGGGCTGCTGTAAAGGATATCGCTATCAACGAGCTGTCCAACAAGAGACTGTTCGTAGTTGACGCATTCTGCGGAGCTAACAAAGACACACGTATGGCTATCCGTTTCATCATGGAAGTAGCTTGGCAGGCACACTTTGTTACAAATATGTTTATCCAGCCTACAGAAGAAGAGCTGAAAGACTTCGAGCCAGACTTCGTTGTTTACAATGCTTCCAAAGCAAAAGTTGAAAACTACAAAGAATTAGGCCTGAATTCCGAGACAGCTGTTGTATTCAACATCACAAGCCGCGAGCAGGTTATCTTAAACACATGGTACGGCGGAGAGATGAAGAAAGGTATGTTCTCCATGATGAACTACTATCTGCCTCTGAAGGGCATCGCTTCCATGCACTGCTCTGCAAACACAGATATGAACGGCGAGAACACAGCTATCTTCTTCGGACTTTCCGGAACAGGTAAGACAACTCTTTCCACAGACCCGAAACGTCTTCTGATCGGTGATGACGAGCACGGCTGGGATGACAACGGCGTATTCAACTTTGAAGGCGGCTGCTATGCAAAGGTTATCAACCTGGACAAAGATTCTGAACCGGATATCTACAATGCGATCAAACGTGACGCTCTTCTTGAGAACGTTACAGTAGATGAAAACGGAAAAATCGACTTTAATGATAAGAGCGTTACAGAAAATACCCGTGTATCTTATCCGATCGATCATATCAAGAACATCGTTCGTCCTGTATCCACAGCTCCTGCAGCTAAGGAAGTTATCTTCCTGTCCGCAGACGCATTCGGCGTACTGCCTCCAGTATCTATCCTGACACCAGAGCAGACACAGTACTACTTCCTGTCCGGATTCACAGCAAAACTGGCTGGTACAGAGCGTGGTATCACAGAGCCTACACCTACATTCTCCGCTTGCTTCGGCCAGGCTTTCCTGGAACTGCATCCTACAAAATATGCAGAAGAGCTGGTTAAGAGAATGGAACAGAGCGGCGCTAAAGCATACCTGGTAAATACAGGATGGAACGGAAGCGGAAAACGTATCTCCATCAAAGATACCCGTGGAATCATCGACGCTATCTTAAACGGCGATATCTTAAAAGCACCTACAAAGAAGATCCCATACTTCAACATTGAAGTACCTACAGAGCTTCCAGGTGTTGATACAAATATCCTTGATCCTCGTGACACTTATGCAGACGCTTCCGAATGGGAGACAAAAGCAAAAGACCTGGCACAGAGATTCATCAAGAACTTCGCAAAATACGAAGGAAACGAAGCAGGAAAGGCTTTAGTATCTGCTGGTCCTCAGTTATAATTCAAAAAAAGGCAAATTTTTACCGGGTGTGGAAATCCACACCCGGTTTTTCATATCATATTTTCCTGAAGATATTGGTTCTAGAAAATACAAAATTAAATTGCTTGCTATTGTACGGCTAAAATTCAAAAAATCTGTTTTCTAACCGTACAATCATGGCCGCTTCTACCTCCTGTTCTGTGATTTCTTGATTTTCTGCCGTAGTCGCCTGGCTGTTTCTACCCCCTATTTTGCGATTTCTTGATTTTCTGCCGTAGTCACCCGGTTATTTCTACCCCCTTATTTAGCGATTTTTGATTTTCTGCCGTAGTCGCCCGGCTGTTTCTACCCCCTATTTTGCGATTTCTTGGTTTTCTGCCGTAGTCACCCAGTTATTTCTATGCCCTATTTTGCGATTTTTGGTTTCTTTACCGTACAACTGCTACTAAAGCTACCGCTCAGATTCCGGAAAATCATTTCTTTACCGCACAATGTTAAATATGCCATAAAATAAGCTTCCTTATGTCTATTTCTCCTCTTTTTTGCTCTTCGGCAGAAGCAGACTCAGCAGCAAAGACACCACAAATACTCCTGCCACTGCGTTTCCGTTAAACACATCTCCTACCACCTGGGGAAAGGCTGCAAAGAAATTCCCTGATGTCTGGGTCAGTCCCACGCCGATACAGAAGGCAAGGGATACAATGATCATTGTCCGGTCATCAAATTCACATTCCTTCAGCATCTTGATCCCTTCGTACATAATAGAGCCAAACATCATAACCGTACATCCTCCCAGCACTGCCTGGGGCAGAGAGTTGAAGAAGGCTCCCAGAGGCGGAAAGAGTGACGCCAGGATCAGGATCAATGCTCCGGTAAAGATGGTAAACCGGTTGATCACTCCTGTCATGGTCACCAGTCCTACATTCTGGCTGAAAGAAGTCAGAGGAGGACAGCCAAAGCAGCCGGAAATGGCGCTGGAAAATCCATCTACCGCCAGAGAACCCTGAAGCTCTTCCATTTTAATATCCCTTCCTAAAGCTCCGGTACACACCGCCGTAGTGGCTCCTGTAGTCTCTGCGGCAGAAACCAGAAAGACAATGGCGATCGTAAAGAAGGCCCCCAGATCAAATACCGGCTTATGACTGGTGAAAAAGACCAGCCTGGGAATGCTGAACACTCCTACTTCCTGAATGGTCTGAGAAATTCCTGAAAAGTCCACCATAGGGGCGATACCTGCCACTGTGAAGATCACACACAGCAGATATCCGAAGATCAGTCCCACCAGAATATTCAGGTTCTTGTAGACTCCTTTCAGCAGATACCTGGAAACCAGGCAGACTGCTAAAGTAAAGGTCCCTGCCAGCAGATGATACCAGGCGCCGAAATCTTCCACTCCGCTTCCGCCGCCCCAGGAATCCATGCCTACAGACAGCAGTGACAGTCCAATGGCAATTACCACACAGGCAGACACTACCGGAGTCAGAAACCGCTTCCAGTACTTGGCGCTCAGTCCTACCAGCCCCTCGAAAATACCGCCCAGGATCACAGCCCCTACCATCCCCTCATAGCCAAGGTCGGGATTGGTACAGATCACCAGAAGGCTTCCCAGAAAAGTAAAGCTGACGCCCATGACGATCGGAAGCCGGGAACCGATCTTCCAGATGGGATAAAGCTGCATACAGGTGCCGATCCCCGCGGCAAACATGGCGCACTGTAAAAGCCGTGTGATCTCCGCCGATGTCAAATGTTCCCCGGTACTTCGCACAATAGCCGCGCTGCAGACGATCAGCACCGGTGCCAGATTGGATACAAACATGGCCAGTACATGCTGAAGTCCAAAAGGAATGGCTTTCTGAAGAGGCACTCTTCCGTTAAGCCGGTAAATATTCTCCACACTTACAGGCGGATTTTTTTCTTCTTTATTCATGATTTTCTTCTTTTCTCCTTCGTTATTAATTTCTTACAATGCATACATATGATTTAAAGGTCCACTTCCCTTTCCCAGGTCCAGTCCTGCTTTCAAAGCTCCTGTAATATAAGCCTTGGCTCCTTTTACGCTGTCTTCCAGGCTTTTCCCGCCGGCCAGACCACAGGCAATGGCGGAAGAAAGGGTACAGCCCGTACCGTGAGTATTGGAATTGTCCACTCTCTCACCGGGCAGCCAGATACTTTTTCCCTGCTCATAGAGAAGGTCATCCGCACTTTCTGAAAGGTGCCCTCCCTTTACCAGCACAGCGCCTCCTGTAAAAGAGCTGATGATCCTGGCTGCTTCTTCCATATCCTGACCGTTCCTGATCTTGGTCTGAGAAAGGGCCTCTGCCTCGGGAATATTAGGTGTCAGGACAGTGCCCAGAGGAAAAAGTTCCTCCACCAGAGCTTTTCCTGCCCCTTCCACCATAAGGGCGCTGCCGCTGGTAGCCACCATCACCGGATCAATGACAATGTTCTTTGCTTTATATTCTCTCAGCTTTTCTGCAATCACCTTTATGATCTCCTGGCTGGAGACCATGCCGATCTTCACCGCATCCGGATAAATATCCTGGAAAATACAGTCCAGCTGTTTTCCCACAAATTCCGGGGAAGCTTCTTCCACCCCATAAACCCCTGTAGTATTCTGTGCCGTAAGAGCGGTTATAGCCGTCATAGCGTACATTTTATGGGCGGTTATGGTTTTGATATCCGCCTGGATCCCGGCCCCTCCGCTGGAATCCGAACCTGCGATACTTAATACCTTCTTCATTTCCATTCACTCCATGTTCTTAAATAGATATCTGCTGTCTTTTTCAGCAGTTCCTGTTCCGGTTCCCAGACATCATAGATCCCTACCAGGAAAAATCCGTCTTTCCTGGCTGTCTGTGCCGCAAAAGCCGCATCCTCGAAAACTGCTGTTTTCTCTTTTTTTGTCCCTAGCTTTTCTCTGGCGATCTGATAGATCAACGGATTCCGCTTGCTCTCTCCCGCCTCCTGGCAGGTGATCATCCCCTGGAAATATTTCTCCAGACCGGTCCGTTTAAGAGCCGCTTCTACCATAGGCCTCTGGGTAGCTGTGGCTATGTACATAGGGATCTGTCTCTCCTGGAGATCTTCCAGTACCTGGCGGACTCCCTCTTTCTCCGGAATATCCACCTGGTAATGGCCCTCCATTAATTTTTCGAAATCTTTGATCATTTCTTCTGCTTCATCCTGGATCCCATAGCGGTCTTTGAAATATTTTGCCGCCTCCAAGAGAGTCATGGAAGCCAGGAGATTTGCCAGGTTTTCCGGGGGCTGCAGCTGCCGGGAAAGAAGATATTCATCTCCTAAATGCTCCCAGTATCCCATAGAATCCAAAAGGGTGCCGTCTACATCAAAAATGGCTCCCTCTATATCCATATTTTTCATTCCTCCACCATTTCCTTTGCCAGGCTGCGCAGCCGGACACAGGCCTCTCTGATATTTTTCTGGGCAAAAATCCCGGAAACAATGGCAGCTCCGGCTACGCCTGTTCCTTTCAGCGATAAGATATTCTTTTCCTTGATCCCTCCGATAGCTACCACCGGTATGGAAACGCTGCTGCAGATGGCTTTCAGAGTTTCCATGGAAAGCGCGCCTGCATCTTCCTTGGTAGAAGTGGAAAAGACAGCCCCCGCTCCCAGATAATCTGCCCCATTTTTTTCTGCCTCTACAGCTTCCTCCACAGAATGGGCAGACACACCGATGATCTTATCCGGCCCTAGTTTTTCCCGGACTTTCCCGGCTTCCATATCATCCTGGCCCACATGGACTCCGTCTGCTCCTATAGCCAAAGCAAGTTCCACGTTATCGTTAATAATAAATGGAACATGATAGGCGGCGGCCAAAGCCTTCATATCCTTTGCCTCTCTTAAAAATTCTTTCTCTCCCAGCTCCTTCTCACGAAGCTGCAGAAAGGTGATCCCTCCGTCTAAAGCTTCTTTTACCTGTTCCATCAGAGTTTTCTCCCCGGTCCAGGCCCGGTCTGTCACCGCATATAAAAGCATATCTTCTTTAGTACAGTTCATAGTCTGCTCCTTTCTCAAGATCCTCTCCTGTAAGATTATAAATCTCATCAATAAGCCAGGTACGGCAGGAAGCATTGCCGCCATGTTCCCTTTCCATACGTCTGCAGGCCCTTTCCCCGCACAATCCCATAGCTGCCACAGAGGCGGCCGCTGCCTCCAGAGCCTTTCCAGGATTGGCGGCTACACAGGCAGTCAGGATAGAACTGAGCATACAGCCGCAACCTGTGATCCTGGACATAGCGCTGTGGCCGTTTCGGATAGCAAAGGCCCGGGAGGCATCTGCCGCAATATCTATGGCTCCGGTAACCACCACTACAGCTCCTGTATCTGCTGCAAATTTCTTTGTCATCTGCACATACTGCTCCAGATTTTCCTCCGTTACGGCTTCTCCCAGATCCGCGTCTACTCCCCGGGAACCGGCCGTCCCTGTGATCAGAGTCCGGATCTCTGAAACATTTCCTTTCACAGCAGTAAATCTCAGCTGAGCCATAAATTCTGAGGCAAGTTTTCTCCGGTATCCAGAGGCTCCTACGCCTACCGGATCCAGGATCACCGGTTTCTTCCTGGCATTATAGGCTTTTCCCGCTGCCAGCATAGCGCCTGCAGTCCTGGGATTTAATGTTCCCATATTGATGTTCAGTCCCATGCAGATCCTGGCCATATCCTCTGCTTCTCCTTCATAGTCGGACATGATAGGGGAAGCTCCCCAGGCAAGGGTAATATTTGCGCAGTCATTTGCCGTAACATAATTGGTGATATTCTGGATCAGAGGGGAGGTCTTTCTTACATTATCCAGCATTTCTTTCAGCATATCTCTCTCCTGTTTCTGTGATCCTCCAAAGATTTCAGATATCCGCCCTGCAGAAAAAAGCTGTCTGCAGGGCTTCTCACACAGAAAGCAGGCTGCCGCACCTGATGGGTAATCCGATAGTGCGGCAGCCTGTCTATGATTTCTTCATCTTCATACAAAACCCATTTTCATGGGGACAGATGCAGAATCCTGTCCGGCAGTCAATGGCCGGCAGTCTGCTTATTCTTCAGAGAGTCCCAGTTTTTCTCTCCATTCTTTTTCTTTGAATCCTGTAACTACAAAATCCTCGCCAACCAAGACGGGGCGCTTTACCAGCATTCCGTCTGTGGCTAAAAGCTCCAGCTGCTCTTCCTCTGTCATAGAGGACAGCCGGTCTTTTAAATGCAGCTCCTTGTATTTATTGCCGCTGGTATTAAAGAATCTTTTCAGCGGAAGTCCGCTTTCCTTATACCAGGTTTCCAGCTCTTCCTTTTTCGGATTTTCCTCTACAATATGCCTGTCCTGAAATTCCAGGCCCTGGTCTGTCAGCCATTTTCTGGCTTTCTGACAGGTGCTGCATTTGGGATATTCAACAAATAACAGCATGATCCTTCTCCTTACAGTCTGTCTGTATTGGAAGCCATAAATTTGTATTCAGCTACAGAACGGTCGAAACCTTTAATATGATCGTAGAGCCAGTCTACCACATTTTTCTGTACCTGAGCCACAAAAGCGTCTGTAGGTCCTTCTTCCTCTTCCAGCATTTCCTGAAGTTCTTTTACAGCCTGCTTAAATTCTGCATGTTTTGCCTTATGTTCCTGGATTCCCGGATACTGGATCTCTTCCTGAAGCTTTTCTTCTGCCTCAAAATGAAAAACCGTATAGTCCAGCAGGTAATCCAGCATCTTTACAGCCTTGATCTTTCCCTGTCCTTCCTCGCAGCTTTCCAGAAGCTGATTAATTCTGTCAATAAGTTCTTTATGCTGAGAATCAATCATATCATTTCCTGTAACCAGTGTTTCATCAAATTCAGCTCTCATAGCCATTTTCCTCCATTTTTCATAATTTCTTATAGTGTACCACATTTTCTCCGGATTTCCAATATATTGCCAGATTTCTCTTGCACTGTTTCCTCTTTTATTATAGAATAGGGTCTAATGATCAAAATGGAGGTGTTTTTCATGGTATCATTCCTTGCCCGGATATTCATAAAGGATTACAAAAATACTGGTTCTCCTCAGGTCCGTCAGGCCTACGGCATGCTCTGCGGCTCTGTGGGGATCGGGCTGAATATACTGCTTTTTATAGGAAAATTCATTGCGGGGATCCTAAGCGGATCCATTGCCATTACTGCCGACGCGGTAAACAACCTGTCAGACGCCGGCTCTTCTTTTATCACTCTGATCGGCTTTAAAATGGCCGGACAGAAGCCGGACTCCCAGCATCCCTTCGGTCACGGAAGGATCGAGTATCTCTCCGGCCTGTTCGTATCGGCCGCCGTCCTTATCATGGCTTTTGAACTGGTGAAAACTTCTGTAGAAAAGATCATCCATCCGGAAGCCGTGGAATGCAGCCCTCTGATCCTGGTGATCCTGGCTGCCTCCATCCTGGTAAAGTGCTACATGGCTTACTATAACAAAAGTCTTGGAAAAAAACTGGACAGTGCAGTAATGAACGCAACTGCCGCGGACAGCTTCAGCGATATGGTTTCTACCTTCTTTGTCTTTCTGGTAACCATTGCCAGTCTGTTCACAGACTTTAATCTGGACGGCTGGTGCG
>ERZ1643249.1029-NODE-1029-length-29049-cov-10.224874_pt1 | contig 29049 bp, 25 predicted proteins | sample MGYA00579263_ERZ1643249 | MGnify/ENA primary metagenome ERZ1643249 (study PRJEB29033, sample SAMEA4952264) | chicken gut metagenome | biome: Broiler Chicken; feature: Gastrointestinal Tract; material: Caecum | place: Ireland | collected 2018 | study: Broiler...
CTCACTGTAATATTCAGTTCTACATTACAAATGTCCACTTTCTGCAAACCATAAGACCATGTTCATCAGAAAACCACGGCATAGCCTTGTACATTAACAGTTATGCCACAAAAATTCTTTATATAAGTAGCAGATGATAGTTTTCTATGCCTAACAACCACCGCTACTAGGGAGTTCTTGCTTCCCCAATTGAACATTATAATGCATATCAGACAAGAACAATTCGAATTTGGAAAGAGTTTATATCACCAAACTGTAGATATATTGGTAACTGAAATAATCATTGCCAAAAATTATACTCTATGCTACTATAACTATTAGTATTATTATCAACTTTTAGTTGATATAATATCTATTCTTTATAATCTTTTACACTCCGGAGGTTATTAATGAAAAGAATTCTTGCTATTATTGGTTCTATTTTATGTATATTTATCACAATTTTTTGTTTTTCATCTATAAAACAAACATCTTTTAACCATATACAAATAAGTAATGCTTTACAGGCAACTACCACCCCATCCAGTATTACTGAAAATAGGTCTGATGTTCAAAAAACAACTAGTAATAATTCCATAGAATATACAATAGAGGGTTCTATTCCCCCAAATAATGATATGACTGATTTGGGACTTACATCAAATATGACTTATGTAATGAGTCTTTATACAGAAGCTCAAAATCAAAACAGCTCATTTAAAATTCAGTATCCATTTTTTATATGGGATAGAAAAAATAAAGCAGTGGAAATCAATAGACTTATCTTAAATAAGATGAGAGAAATCGCAGAAATAGATCCCGGCAATTTTCCGGAGAATCCCAAAGTCATTGCCAATTTTCAATCATCTGTCACCTTGCTAAATTCCAAAATAGTAAGTATCGTTTTCTGGGGAGATATTGATATAGAAGTCAGTCAATTCCCAACTACCAATTTATATGCTCTTAATATTGATTTAGAAAATTTAAAAGAGATTCAACTACCAGATTTATATACAACAAACGAAAAATTTGAAAAAGTATTTTTTGAGAAAGCTTTTTTCCCAAAAAATCCTATTACCTCTTCGAGTGAAGAGCAATTTTCGGAAATGCTAAAGTACCAAACTTCCGAATATCAATCAATAAGTCCTTTCAAATTTTCGGAAGATCTGAAATTTTTCTTGAAACCAGAGGGAATTGTATTTAGCCTACCGTCCGTCCATGCTAATGGATATGATCATTTTGAGGCAGAACTTCTATATTCTGATATACAAGAATTTTATTTGCCAGAACAAATCTATTGGGAATAATATGTTCTCAAAATATAGATAATAAATTATATTACAGGAAACATCATAACAAAGATGGTGTGACATTTTGTCACACCATTCCTGTTTTTCTATAAAATATCCCATAGAAAATGTTTCTCTTTTAGGAAAAGAAATTATACCAATTAGTTGCATAATTTCCTCTTAGTTTTGCCTCATTTGCAAGATCTGCTGGTCTCTCATAATTATACGCAAATGCACAGCCAAGATCATATGCGGATTTTGTGGATTTTGTAAATTCCGAAAATGAAAAATTATAATTAGAGGTAGGATAATACTGTTTTTCCTCGGAATCATTCGTAGTTACCTCAAATAAAATTCGAGTTAACTGACTATCCATATCAATTGGATACAGGCTATTTTTTTCTGCCCAATTAAAATATTTTGTAGCTGGTGTCCACTGAGTTAAACCAAATCCATTAGCCATATTGCCTTCGGCCCCATTCTGCCACCGTGCCGGACTAATTGTGCTTTCTCTCTGCATATTTCCCAAAATACCACAAATAGCATTTTTAGTCCATCCTTTTGCTTTAAGGTAGTTAAAAATATATCGAGCATTGACTTCCATCTGACTCTGAGTAAGGTACTCATTACGTGCGTAAATCTTATCAGCTGATGGAGCAGTTCCCGTGTATGCATTTTCTGTTGCATAGTTTTCTACTACTCTGTATTTGCTTCTATCCGGTGTGCTCGTAGTTTCTCCTTTGATCCAAACCCCATCATCATCTACCCAGTAATAATCTTTTCCATTTGCTGCTTTAATATAGCAATAAACAAAAAGATAAGCGTCTTTCCCAAAGCAGTAATCCTTTCCATTAATCACGGTCCAAGTAGCAGAAGGATATCCATAACTTTTTTCTACATACCACCAACTGTTATTGTTATTGTTGTCTTTTACCCAACCTTCAACAAATTTACCACTAATCCATCCATCATTAATATGGAACCAAGGATCTCCGCTAATTAAAGCCCGTTCCGTTGCCTGAACAACTGCACCTTCTTGCAATGTTCTCACAGAGTCACCCATCTGAGGTGTCTTACGAACTTTGAGATTATTTGCTCTAACCGTTAACTTTGCACTAACTTTAATTTTGTACCATGATGCCATTTTTATTTCCTCCTGTTTGCTTTTATTTTTGTACGCGTACAACCAGTAATAAGTAGCAAATCAGAATTTTGGAAATAAAAAGCATAAAAAACATTAGGATTTCTTATTGGGTCAATTACATGAACTTTAAAAGATTTATTTGGAATTACTCCGGAAGCTTCTACGGTTCTTACTAAATTTTTTTAACACGGAAAGTTGGAATCCTCCCACTATTCTTATTGAAACAGAGGAGTTGCTGCTCCCCAGGTTAATTACTTACCTGTTTCACAGCAACTCCTCATTTTTTAGCGCTATCCCTGATAAGCATTTTCGGCTGCATAATTCTCCACAACTCGATAACCCGGATCAGGCGTAGTTGTATTGTACTGGGGCAGCCATACGCCATCGTCGTCTACCCAATAATAGGTATTATTGACCGCAGACTTAATATAACACTCTACAAAGAGATAGCCATCCGTGCCAAAGCAATAATCCTTGCCAGCAATCGTCTTCCATGTACTTACCGGATACTTGTATCCCTTTTCTACATACCACCATCTATTATTATCATTATAGTCCTTTACCCAGCCTTGAAGGTACTGACCACTAACCCAGCCATCTGCAAAGTGGAACCAAGGATCTCCATTAATTAAAACGCGCCCTGTTGCCTGAATTACAGCTCCTGTATTCAGCTGTTTTACTATACTTCCGGTCTGAGGAGTGCTACGCACATTAACATTACTTCCCTGAATCGTTAACTGTGCACTAATTGGGATCTCATCGTAAGATGGTGTTGCACCATTTAAGAACATTTCTTTCTCGGCAGCGCGTCTTCTAACTAATCCAGGCTCAACTTTTCCGCCAGCATAGACCCATCTGTCAAATTCGTTTGCTGCACCATTAATATCTCCCTGATTTAACTTTTTTAGCAACGTACTTGAGCCAAAGTTACCAGTTCCAATATTAAAAGTCAACGAAACCAATGCATCAAACATATTCTGCGTAATCGGATAGGTCACCTTACCATTGACTGCATTCTCAGCAGTTTTGAGATCGCTTCTTAAAAATTCTTCGGCCTGCGCCTGAGTAATGGTCATCCCTGCATAAACTCCGTTAGTATGTCCGTATCCAATCGTCCATACACCGACACTATCCTGGTATGCCGTCAATCTGCAGTCTTCAAATGACTTAATTAAGTCAATACCTGCCTGTGAAGTTGTAAAAGCCATAGTTTATTCCTCCGTCTTCTTTCTTATTTTGTACATGTACATCTGTTAATAAGGAAAGACTTTGTAAAATAGAAACTATGGCTTATCATTTTTTATTACTCTTTCTTGTATAAATCTATTCTAAATTAAACTGAATGTTTTTTCCAAAACCAATAAATTGTAGTGGTTCCTTACTGTCACTTCGATGCAAAAATGCAACTGTTCCTCTTGCGCTTTCACCCTTATTAATTGCTAAATTATATATACTATCACTCAGATAATTAGTCATCTGTATCGCATTGCTATCTCCATTAGATAATGCAAAATACATTTTTGCTTCTTCCAATGTGGCATAATTTTCCATAATGTAAACTGTATCCGCCTCGCCTGACACATAAGAAATATTAAGCGTGATAAGAATATATTCCATGCCATTTTCTGCTGGTTCCAGATCGGTCTTCCCCTTCAATAAGATATTATAGGCTTCCTCTCCTCTTTTTATATCAACAAGCTCAAATGTTACATTTACTGGTACATTCATTCCATCAACCATCTGATATCCACTTATGTTCTGCACCTCAAAAATATTATTGATGTCTTCATCTGATTCTATAGCTATTTCAGTAACTGTCTCAGCTATATCCTCTAAAGAATTCGTTGATTGTCCTATTGCTGTATTAGTCATACTTGTCTCTGATTCAGTCATACTAATTGTCGATTCATCGTTTGGCTCCTCACCAGTACCAGAAGCACTACTGCTTTCTTGCAAATTCGAAGAATTTTCTATTGAAATTTCTACTTGCTGAGTAGTTTCCGTCATATCTATCAAGTTATTTTCACTTTGTTTTGAAGCACAACCACTCCCAATTATGCATACCATAAAAATTGGAAGAACCATTAGAAATTTCTTTTTTTTCATAGCAACCTCCTGTAAAATTGATTATACATTATCTATTATAAATCTTTATTTAGTAACATAACAGTGACAAAAGAGTGTCGTTCAAAAAGTTTTATATATAATACTTATAGTATCATACTCTTTTAGCTTTGACAAGCATTAAGCCATATAAAAAGACATGGTTGGCAAACTCTGACAGAATCAATTTACTACGCACTATTCTGAAAGAAACATGCAAACCATGTCTTATTAAAATCGAACATTTAAATAAGGAAAAGGGCAGTGCGAAACAACGTAGATAACCTATCTATAGTTCAATCTCCGACTGTTCAATCAGCTATCCCTGATAAGCATTTTCTGTTTTATAATTTTCTACAACCCGATAGTTACGATCAGGCGTAGTGGTATCATACTGACTCATATATACGCCATCATCATCTACCCAATAATAAGTGCTATTAACTTCAGACTTAATATAGCACTCCACAAATAGGTAACCATCTGGACCAAAGCAATAATCTTTTCCGGCAATGGTTTTCCACATGCTTGTAGGATAATTATAACCCTTTTCTACATACCACCACCGATTATTGTCTTTATAGTCTTTGACCCAGCCTTGTACAAACCTGCCGTTAACCCAACCATCATTGAAATGGAACCATGGTTCTCCACTAATCAAGGTACGACCATCTGCCACAATCTGATCACCCGTATTTAATGTCTTCACATGACCGGAATTAGTACTGGGTTCAGTTCTGACATACACACTAGTTCCCTGGATTGTCAAATTTGCAGAAATTGGAATTTCTTCATAAGTAACGGAACCACCAGTATCAATATCCGAGCGATTCTCCAGTGTAGAGATGTAGGCTAACAGTTCGTTATAATACTGGTCATGATTGGCTCCGCCAAAACCGGCATCCGCAATATGCCTTGCACAAGTGTTAATGTTAGGGCTTGCTCCATTATTCTGGCAATTTTTAAGGTAATAAATTAAATCGCTGTATCGAGAATTGTTAATAAAAAAGTGTGCATACCCATTAGCAAATTTCCCTCTGCCTTCAAACTTTGCCCAACCATTTTCCCCCTTGCCAATATTTCCTACAGGATTAGACGCACTGGCATACATCATGTTCACCCAGTTCTGATTAGACTGTTGCAGTCGGCTAGATCCCCAACCGGATTCTCCGCCCCACTGTGCTAAAATAAATTTAATCGGTAATCCATAGCATATATCTCTTGCGGTTTCAGCAACGCCTTTAAAGCAATCAACAAACGCCTGAACCTTATCATCCGCATTACTATTTGAATTAAGCTCAACATACACATCTGTACTACCATCTTTGCATTTAACGGTACGAGTGGGAATTGCAACTTTAGCCATAGTAAAATCTCCTTTTTATTCAATATTGACTTGCAAGTCTATCATGTAATAAGGAAGATTTTTCTAAGCTAGAAACTAAATCAAAAAAATATTAAAAATAGCTGCCATTCCAATGATACAGCAGCCATTTTTAATAATCAAATTATCTAAAAACCTGTTGTTTGTGCTAACAACATATCAACTTCTCGGCTTAACCATTGTCCATAGCCCTCCAACTTAATATAATTCCAAACTGTCAACGTGTTAGGATCTTGAATTATTAGAAAGGCGTTCTCAAGATTTTCACTTGTTACGGCCAAGACAATATCTTTATGCGGTTGGTCATTAACTCCTAATTCTGGCATATACGGATTATATAACAATCTGACCCAAGTAATACTATTTTCTAGGTCTGATGATATATACCCTTTATCTATAACATCTGTAGTTATAGCCTCTTCCGCCATATTTAAAATTGGAGAGACTAAATCATCTGCTGTCTGCAATATTTCTGAAACACCTGCCTTATTCCTTAAAGCAAGTGATCTCAAATTTTCAAAATTATCTATATACAGATCTGTCAAATTATTAGAGTCAAAATAATAAATTTCATAATCACCAGCTCGTGCCACGATAATTCCAATGCAGTTCTCCTGCTGCGGTTCTCTACTTTCCACTGTCGTTTGATCGGATATACTTTCTTTTAGCTCTGTCGAAAAACACGCATATCCATTTTCATACTTCACATAAATAATTTCCGTTTTTTCATCATTTGCGAATACTTTCTGTCCTATTTCTAAACAACTTCCTGAAAAATCTTTTGTTGGTTCTTCTTTGTTATTAACACTCTCAACTTTTCCAACGTATACATAACCATCCGGTAGTTCTTCGTTAAAGCCGGTCGCCCAATAATAAAAAATTTTTCCACTATACATAATTTGTGGTTGTTCTATCTCGTCTGAAGCATATCCTGTCGGATCAGTATTGTCTGGAGATTTTGAATTGCAAGACACAAGTAAACATAAGAATAAAATATAGACCAAAAATCCCTTGATTTTTTTCAAACTAGTGCCTCCTTAAAGTTTGTTGATAATGCACTTTGCGCGGCGTAGCGACCAATCGGCAGAGTCTAACGTCCACCCTTATTAAGGTGTTTCGATAGGATGAATTACAACAATATAGTGTTTCGTTGCCCTCCTCATAATAGCGTTAGCTGACACCTCGTCATTTATGGTCATTACCTTCCACTTCCCAGGCCCACGCTGAGAACAGACAATAGTACTTTGGGATGTTTCGATGCGCTTTTCAAGGCATTTCATCAGCGCTTTAACTTCTCATTCGCACGATATTTCTCCTCGTATAATAAGCCTATACCCCGGATATACAGGGCCCGGACTTATTCATTTTTAGTGGTTTAGAAGAATCATTCCTCAAAAAGTTCTCTCCCTGATTTTCTTCCTCTATACGGTTTACATGCTACTTATATTGCCAAGATTTCCCGGACGCTTATAATTAGGGTCCATAGGAATGTTCCAAATGGTACCTCTGATTTTCCTTCCATTATCGGTTCTAAATCTCTCGTAGATATATAACTGTCAATAACCCCCTATAAAATTCAATTTAATTTGAATTTATAGGGGGATAGTCAGATCTCACTCAAGAATATCTTTATGTTTATTAAATTTCATTTTAATAATATTTGATAAAATTCGTTTTGGTAGACTCATCGTTATTTTTGAGACTCAATCAAATTGTATAAATACGAGTTAATTCTAACACCTGAATTACCTCCGTGAGTATGAATTCCCCATGCAATGTAGTTAGAATCATAAATGGGGGCTCCACTCTCGCCTCCCTCTGTATCACAGTTATGAGAAACACGAGTGTCACTACTTACAGTCATTGTTCCTGAAGCTGCGTATTGATTAAAACGATGCTCCGCATTATCCGGATAACCACTAACGGTTACTGCCTTTTCAGAATTCGCTACACCATAACCAAACCAGCCAGTCTGAGGGCCTAATTCATTCTGTAGTTTTACTACACACCAATCATAATTGGCATCATTTGGATTATCAATATATGCTTGTGACATTACCCAACTTGCAGGATAATAATATGTTGAATTGAGTGAACTTCCGCTCTGCTTTACATAGATACGCATTTCCTTAACATATCCTGTAGAATTATACATACAGTGTCCTGCTGTTAGCATAAGATCCTTATAAACCATAAATCCAGTCCCTAGATTCCAAGAATCACTTATCCCATCACCATTTGTGTCTCTTCCCAAGTTAAGACAAAGAATTTTACAATATGGTTCTGTATTCGGATCTACTTTAACTCTATCATCTGGTTCGATTACTGATTTAGTCGTGCCTACATTATGTGCAGGTGAAATCATTTCACCTGCATTGTCCATTCGTGCATTATCTGATAGCATAAATTCATCAACTGGAATAACCGTTTCCTCACCAGTTTTATAATCATATAAAACACAATCCGGATATGAAAGTTCGGTATCCGCATATGCCATATTAACCGATAATAAACTGATAGCTCCCACAATACACAATATTTTTTTTATGTTTTTCTTATACATAGAACTTCCTCCTAATCGCTAAATTCAAATTCACAAAACGCTTTGGTATCACCAACAAAAATAATCATTCGATACTGTCCATCTTTTATTCCTTCTGAAATAAACTGAGGATAAAATACGCCATTACAGGAATATTCTATTTCTCTATTTCCTTCAATTCCACATATATTCCAGTTTCCTGCTTCTTCACTATAGTTTGGCGGATAATAAGCAAGGCGAACCCATTTTCCCTGCTCATAATATTCTATATACGGAATTGAAAAATAGTAAAAACCTTTCCCAACATTATGATTTGTGATTGTGTAAATGATTTCTTCTGTACTTTTTGGATATGTAGTCAATTCCGTTTCAACAGAAATATTATCATAATCTGTCTCCATTTCAAAATCTAAAGGTACTGTCTCCATTATATCTATTGATGGTGGATCTGGATTTTCTTTATGCTCCACTGTTTTGCATCCAGGCACTAACATCAGTATAGAAAATATCAAAAATGCTGTTATGATTCTTTTATATTTCAAGTAAAACCTCCTCACTAATCAACTCTCATAGCTGGTCTCCTACTGATAGCTGTTTTTCCTTTGTGAAGTCTTGCACATGTATAGAATCATTTTTCTATTGTTTACTTTTATCCACGCCACTAACATTTCCTACCCTAATAGCAATTCTATTTAATTCCCACAGCAAAGAAACTTGCATATGTTACATAGGCTTAATGTTTTCCTTTACTTTTCGGTGAATCATTAAAATAGTATTGTATGCATTGGAATCATCTCCCTCTTTATTTACATATATTTTATCTGATAAATTCAATTTTTTATAGTGACAATTTGGTGACATTTTTTATAATAAACTAATTATTTTGTTTGTCTAGCAAAATCCACTCTCAGTTTTAATTAAAATAGTATTATATATATAACTTCAAGTTGTATCTTATCATATATCTCATAAAATGGCAAGCAATGCCCAAGGATAGCCACCGGCTCCCTTGCGCTGCTTGTTGTGGGTATCCCCCAAGCCCCCTTGAACACAGAATTTCATTCTGTGGCTGCGCGTTCTTACGAACGCTTTAGACCAAACCAGCTTACCGCTGGCCATAGTCTCTTTCTTCTTTTTCCGCCTGCGGTTCACTCATTCCCAGAAGCCGCTCCACGTTGGCCTTCACATTCTGAAGTTCTCGCATTTCTTCTCGTACCTTTCGGTATTCTCCATATATCTCTTTCTTTGCGGCCAACAGGCCAGCATATTCTTCCTTCAGACTTTCCATTGTAGGCAGTTTCTCCATTCCCAGCTCATCAAAAGCAGCTTTAGCCGCCTTATGCAGCAAGATTTTCTCCTCGTGCTCTGCCAGAAACTTATTTGAATATCCGGCCTTTCGATAGGCCACATAGGTGTCACGGGTTTTTGCATAGTTTGTGATATGTGTTTTCAGCACGGTAATCTCTGACATTCTTTTTTCTGCTGCCTTAATCTGTTCGGAAATCTGATGGTAACGCTCTGTGGCATCCGCCGTCTTTTCCGCAAGAGAAGCATATTCCAGCAAATTATTCTCCGTCAGATAATTCAGTGTTTTTGCCATCTGCTTCAGGTTAAATACCTTCGCCCACCGGGCATATCCGGCTCCTTTTCCTTCCTGCAATTTTTCATGAATATCTACCAACAGATTAACTGGCTTTGTCTTTGCAGCAGATTCGTATTTGTTTTTCGGGTTATGCTCCCTCTCCCCGGCAATAACCGCTCGCAGTTCTTCCTCCGTATATCCCTGCCCCAGACTTCGAAACCGAACATTATTCTTCCATCCCGCTTTCCAGAAAGAAAGTGTATTGCCACGCCGCTTCGCTTCGAATCCGGCTTCTTCCAGAAGCCGCAGCAATGATTCCCAGGATTCTGGTTTCTCCTGTAGAGCTGCGTCAATCGCCATCCGCAGCTGCTCCTTATGGGGTGTCTCTGCCTGTTCACCCAGCCATTTGTTATAGCTCTTTCCATGGGCCTTCGGGTTTTCCACAATCGAGTATCCATTTTCAATGCAGATCGTATCACTCAAACGCCGAACCGCCCATGTACTTCCCCAGAAATTCCGGAATTTCCTGTTGCAGTTCACATCGACCGCACTCCATATGATGTGGTTATGAATATGTTCCTTATCGATATGAGTACAAACGACAAAAGCATGATTCCCCTTTGTAAATCTCCTGGCAAATTCCACTCCCAGCCTGTTCGCCTCTTCCGGCGTAATCTCTCCCGGTACAAAGGACTGGCGCACATGATAGGCAATCACATCATCTTCCCCCCGCGACCTTCCGGTATTGGCAATATACTGCTGTTTTGCCAGAAAGAACTCTGCATCTGCTACCCGGCTGTCACAGCCGACTCCCGTAATCAGCCTTCCGTAATCTGTCTTTTCCGGATTTGCTACATAATCAATGATATCGCTAATCGCCTGACTTTCTGTTCGGCCTTTGCCAACATGAAGCGGCATGATTCTTGTTGTGGCCATATTCCCCCTCCTATTCGATTGCCACTATGGACAAAAATAGAGCAACCGTTTTGGCTGCCCAATGTTTACTGCTTTTCTATTTTTGATTCCGATTGTCCTTTGATTTCCGCGATTCGCCGGCTGTCTACATAATGGGTAGCATAGTTCTTTTCAATCTCTGCATTTCCGCTCTTACTAAACCGTAAGGGAACAACTGGCTTATGGCCTTGCCCATTTTTCTTTTTTACTCCCCATTGCTTATAATAACAGAAAGACGGCTTCAATCCCTGCTTTCTGGCATAAGCCCGGATCTGACTCATGATAAAGGAAAGTTTATGGAGATTCACCGTACAGACCCGTTCCAGATAATCTACGCGGCCATTTCTCCAGTTCTCATATTTCTGTTTTGGCAACACTCCAATATCCATCAATACATCTACCGGTGCAGCATAACCGCGCTTCTTACACTGCAGCTCCATGGAAGAACATATTTTCCCAATCCACTCTGATTCCTTCATGTAACTTCCTCCCTGTTTCCAATCTGCATTTATTATATCGAAAAACGGCCCGGAATCAAAATGAAATCGGATTTCCTGTTCTCTTCGTTGCAATCCTTCTTCACCATGGATATAATATAAGACATAACCTGAGTTTCAAGGAGGGATTTTATTGCTTAACCAACTGATCGCCGAAGCGACAGAATGTGATTTTAAGACTGCTTTGGAAACCAAGCGGCCCAAGAGCTGGTTAAAAAGTGTCAGTGCATTTTCCAATGGGATTGGCGGCACTCTATTCTTTGGCATTGATGACAGTCATGCAATCGTCGGTCTTTCTGATCCCCAAAGTGACGCCGAAGCAATCAGCCGTCTCATCAAGGAAAGAATCACTCCGCTGCCGCAATTTGTCTTAACGCCTGTCTGTGAATCCGGCAAATATATCCTGATTCTGACGGTGGCTTCCGGCCGTTCCACCCCTTATTATTATAAAGCAGACGGCGTTATGGAAGCTTATATCCGGATTGGCAACGAAAGCGTAATCGCTCCCGATTATATTGTCAATGAGCTGATTTTAAAAGGCACACACCAGTCCTTTGATTCGCTGATTACCAATGAAAAGAAATCCGATTACAGTTTTACGCTTCTGGAAGCCACTTACCGGGAACGAACCGGAAACCGGTTTGAGCCGTCTGATTATGTTTCTTTCGGGCTGGCCGACAAAGACGGTTTTCTTACGAATGCTGGAAAGCTTTTAACTGACCAGCATACCGTCTATAATTCCAGATTATTCTGTACCAGATGGAACGGTCTTGAAAAAGGCTCTATTTTTGATGATGCCCTTGATGATAAAGAATACGAGGGAAATCTGATTTATCTGCTGCAAAGCGGCTGCGAATTTATTCGGAATAACTCCAAAGTCCGTTTTGAGAAAAAAGCGCGTTACCGGGTGGACAAACCCGATTTCGCTGACCGGGCAGTAACCGAGGCCCTCGTGAACGCCTTAATCCATCGTGACTACATTATTTTGGGAAGTGAGATACACATTGATATGTACGACGACCGGGTTGAAATCGTATCTCCAGGAGGAATGTTTGAAGGGCCGCCGATCCAAGAATGCGATATCCGTTCCATCCGTTCTGTTCGCCGGAATCCGGTGATTGCTGACCTGTTCCACCGCATGAAGTATATGGAGCGTCGGGGCAGCGGATTAAAGAAAATCATCAGTGAGACAGAAAAGCTGCCCGGCTACACGGAGCAGCTGAAGCCGGAATTTTTCTCAAACGCTACAGACTTCCGGGTTGTATTGAAAAATGTAAATTATAACTTAGTGCCTTCTACCCACCAAGATAACCACCAAGTTACCCACCAAGATAACCATCAAGTTACGATTCCGGAGCAAATTCTTTCCTTCTGCACATTGCCCCGGTCTAAAAAAGAGATTGCAGAATTTTGTGGATACAGGGATTTGCGTAATTTTACCTTGCATTATATCAATCCGCTTCTGGAAACAGGTCAGTTAGTAATGACAATACCAGAAAAACCAAAAAGCCGGAATCAAAGGTATGTTACCTCAATCTCTCAATAAAACTCAAATGCTGCGGATTCTCCAGTATTAATCCGCAGCATTTTCTATCCTCTAATATACCCAATCCTGAATCGCATATCTCACCGCCTGCACCTTCCCCAGCAGCCACACCGCCGCCATCGGAATGCCTACAGGACTTACCAAGAACGCAATCACCAGCAACGTAATACCATTTCTGACCGAATAGGTAATCAGTACGGCAATTCCCAAAAGTCCGATTATACTCCCCGCCAAACCAAACACAAATGCCGATACATAAAGAAGTCCAGAGCAGGTCCACACAAATAAAGCCAACACTGCCACTACCGGCGCAGCAAAAATCTTTATAAGCAATCTCATTTTTCCGCCTCCCTTCTCCGCTCCCAATACTTCTGACTGGAATTTGCTACCTGTCTTTCATCTTCTTCCGTCAACTCTCTGCGTCCCTTCGTCAGCTGAATCTCCGCAAAACTCTGATATTGGCTTAACAGCTGTTCAAATAATTCCTCCGGTGTTTTGCTAAGTATCCCGTTCTCACACCAGGGATAAAAGCCACCCCATTCCAGGCAAACATATCCCTGTCGGCATTTTAACACTTCCACACTTTGATCCTGTTCTAGGTAATCTTCAAATATCTCCACTACTTTCTCAAATGTCAGCACACCGATTCGCCCTCTTTCTTTTTCCTGTCTCCATTATCCAATGTCACGGAAAGAAACGCAAGGATGCGGCAGGCACAGAAAAAAGCCGGAGGAAGGCACGGTAAATTTCCCCGTTTCTTCCTCCATATACGGAATTTTATCCCCTGTCAGGAGATTTTCGACAAGCGAGTCAATATTCCTCTCACACCCTCCCAGATTGCCTCCTGCCGCTGGGATATATCCTCCAAATCAGCAGCATAAATCGTACCAGTCTCATGCACTCTCCGGGTCAGCTGGTTAAGATTATTGCTGCTGTACCGCAGAAGGGAAACCATCTCTTTTAATTCCGGAAGATCCAGCCGAAGGGCATAACCGTCAATCGCCATTTTTCTTAAAAAGGCTTCCCTATTTTGTATCCCTAGAACAGCCATTTTACCCTCAATCAACTTCAATTCTTCCAGAGAAACCCGAAAATTCAGCTGGAGCTCCCGTTTGCGTTTCGGGCCGCTCATACCTCCTGCTCCACAGCCATTCTCTCATAGAGCACTGCACACAATTTCTTAAACTTCATAATTAACGTACCTCCTCATAACATTTTTGCTTTTTCTCTACTGCTCCGTGCTGCGCCGGACGTTTCAAATTTTCCAGCACGGAAGCACGGACACCTTTGGCAACGCTCTGCTCCGATTCTTTTCTGCCGCTGTCTATATTTAAAAGTGTATCTAATTCTACCAGGCGGTCTGATTTCTCCTGCAATTCCTTCTCATTTGGAAACAGCTTGCCCACCTCCTCCTTTGCCGCCGCCTGCTGCTGATACAGATTATCTAACTGAATCCGAACACTTTCCAGACGCTGGGGCATTTGGGACAGGGCATTATCAATTCGGAGCAGATTTCCTCTGGGATCAGTTCCCAGGGGTGTCCGATGTGTCATCTGCCCTCGTAAATGGAGCATATACTCATTGCGAAACGCCTCATAAGAAACCAACATAGTAAATCCCCGATAGGTTCCGATTGGCACTGGTTCGCTGTTCTTAATCTCCTTGCAGGCATCTAAAAGAGCGGCTCCGGCATTTTCTTTATCCGTCAGCACATCTCCCCGCACCTCCATTCCGGCAAATCCGTCCTTCGGATGAGAATGCTCTGCCAGCACTTTCATATCAGCTTCAAATCCCGCCGCAAATCCCCTGTTCTTCTCAATCTCCTCCGGAAAATATTTTAAAAGCTGATCTTCCAGCTGATACTGTTTGCTCTGGTGATCTGCCTTCATTAACTTGAGCCTTGCCACCTCCACATCCAGATCCATCCGTTCTTTGATTCGCGGGTCCCCTGCACACAGAGCCTTTATCTCCGCATAGGAAAGAGCCGCCTCATCCACATCGTCACAGCTTCTCACCGGCGATTTGGATGTCATAATCTGACTGATAAATTTCTGCTTATTCTCCACAGTCTGCCAGAGATATGCATCAAAGGTTCCCTCCGTTACATACCGGTACACATGAACCTTTTCGTTCTGGTTTCCCTGCCGCTCAATTCTTCCCTTTCTCTGAGCCAGGTCTCCTGGCCGCCAGGGGCAGTCCAAATCATGAAGCGCTACCAGACGGTCCTGTACATTGGTTCCGGCTCCCATTTTCTGCGTACTGCCAAGCAGCACACGCACCTGTCCGGTCCGTACTTTGGAAAACAATTCCTTTTTCTTGACTTCTGTATTGGCCTCATGAATAAAGGCAATCTGTTCTGCCGGCACTCCCTGCGTAATCAGTTTTTGGCGGATATCATCGTAAACCGTAAAAGCAGGTTCTGCTTCCGGCTTTGCAGTCATCGTCTCCAGAGCGCGAAGCTCCGGGTTGTCTAGGTTCCCGCTGACTGCTTTTGCTGCCTTTGAAGAAGCCCTGGCCTGTGGGGTAGAAATATCGCAGAATACCAGCTGTGTTAGCTTTTCCTCCTGTCCGTCCCGCCAAATCTGCAAAATATTATCCACGCACTGATTGACCTTCGTTCCCGGCTCATCCGGAAGCAGCTGGTTAATAATTCGCTGATCCAGGCCCAGCTTTCTTCCATCCGAAGTGATTTTAAGCATATTGTCAACAGATGGGTCTACCAGACCACTATGGACTTCCGCAGCCCGTTTGGAGAGAGCCTGAACCATTTCCTTCTGGTGTTCTGTAGGCTGCGCCACAATGTTATGGTATTCTACTTTCGGGGTCGGCAGGTGAAGCTGGTCAGCAGTTTTGATGTCTGCCACTTCTTTGAAAAGATTCATCAGCTCTGGAAGGTTAAAAAATTTTGAAAACCGCGTCCTGGCCCGATAGCCGGTTCCTTCCGGAGCAAGCTCCAGTGCTGTCACCGTCTCTCCGAACCGGCTGGCCCAGCAGTCAAAATGCGTCATGTTCAGTTCTGCCAGGCGGTCGTACTGGAGATAGCGCTGCATGGTGTAAAGTTCCGTCATGCTGTTGCTGACCGGCGTTCCTGTGGCAAAGACAACGCCCCGGCTTCCGGTTATCTCGTCCATGTACCGGCATTTGGCGAACATATCCGAAGACTTCTGGGCGTCTGTGGTAGACAGTCCTGCCACATTCCGCATTTTTGTATAGAGGAATAAATTTTTATAATTGTGCGCCTCATCCACAAAAAGCCGATCGACTCCCAGCTGCTCAAATGTCACCACATCGTCTTTTTTCTCCTCCGCCTGCAATTTTTCCAGCCGCGCTTCCAAGGATTTTCTTGTCCGTTCCAGCTGCTTGACCGTGAACCGTTCCCCTCCGCTGGCCTGCACCTCTGCAATTCCATCCGTAATCTCCTGAATCTGTTCACAGAGAAGCCGCTCCTGCCGTTCTCTGCTGATCGGAATCCGTTCAAACTGGCTGTGCCCCATAATAATGGCGTCATAATCTCCTGTAGCAATCCGCGCACAGAATTTTTTGCGGTTGTGAGTCTCAAAGTCCTTCTTTGTTGTGACTAAAAGATTAGCGGAAGGATAAAGCCGCAGGAACTCGGAAGCCCACTGCTCTGTCAGATGATTGGGAACCACAAAAAGGGACTTTTGGCATAATCCCAGACGTTTGCTTTCCATGGCCGCTGCTACCATTTCAAAGGTCTTTCCTGCTCCCACTTCGTGGGCTAACAGCGTATTTCCGCCATACAGCACATGAGCGATGGCATTCTTCTGATGTTCCCGAAGGGTAATCTCCGGATTCATACCGCCAAATACGATATGACTTCCATCATACTCACGCGGCCTGTTGCTGTTCATTTCCTCATTGTACTGCCGTACCAGAGTCTGGCGGCGTTCAGGGTCTTTCCATATCCAGTCCTTAAAGGCTTCCCGAATGGCTTGCTGCTTCTGAGCCGCCAGCGTAGTCTCTTTCGCATTCAGCACCCGTCGCTCCTTTCCGTCTGCATCCTCCACCGTGTCATAAATCCGCACATCCCGCAGATTCAAGGAATCCTCCAAAATCTTGTAGGCGTTGGCCCGGTTCGTTCCGTAAGTTGTATAGGCCGCTACATCATGATAGGGGGCCTGCCCTTTATTGCTGATCTGCCATTCCGCCGTATAGGGCGTATAATGGACTTCAATCCTGCCCTGAAGATAATAAGGCGTATGAAACGTCTCATACATGAACTGCTCAATGTACTCTTTACTGATCCAGGTCGCTCCCAGGCGCACTTCAATCTCCGAAGCATCCAAATCTTTAGGCTGCGCGGCAGTAAGAGCTTCCACATTAATTGCGAAAGCCGCTTCTATCTCTGCCGCCCGTTGTGCCTGACGCAGTTTTCTCCGTACATTTCCGGAAAGGTATTCATCTGCCGTCACATATCGTGGACGTTCACCTTCTGCTATGGAACCGGGAATCCGGAAAATAACCCCTTTCAGCTCATCGGCCAGCTTTTCCTCTGTTTTTCCAGTCAGACCGGCCATATATTCCATATCCACACAGGCTCTCTCCGAAATGGAGACTGCCAGCGCCTCCGAAGCCGTATCTACGGAAGTAACTGCTTCGTGCGGTCTGATGGTTCGCTTTGTGAACATATCCGCTTTCCGCTCCAGCTCCCCATTCTCATCCAGCACTTCCAGCGCACAGAGAAGATAGTAGCTGGAATCATCCGAGAACGCCAGACGGTTCCCCCGCTCATTGATAAGGCCGTATTTTCCGGAAAAGGTATCGTAAAGCTGATTTAACTCCTGCTGTTTTTCTTTAATCTCATCATCTGTCACCGAACCATCCATCTGCAAGCCAATCAGTTCCTGCACACAGTCTCGCAGCTCTACCAATCCTTTAATCCGGGCTTCAGCGGCGGCACTTATGTCCGGGCGGGTCATCACACTGTTTTCACGGAAGTAAACATCTCCATCTACTACCGTATAGGAATAATTTTTTACCGTAGGATCTGCCGGAAGGGTTGCATTCGTCTCGCTTCCTTCCTCTAATTCCGGCAGTTCCGCCCCCCGGTAACTTCCGCGGATATATTTGACTGCATCATGAAGCTGAACGGACAATTCCAGCCCCTCAATGGGAAGTACCGTATAATCCTGTTTCCCATATTGGGTGCTTTCCGCAGTCACCCTTCCCAGGACCATTTCAGGATGTTCCAGAAAATATTGGTTGACTGTGAATCCTTCCTCAGTTTGGCCGGTTTGGGTCCACTCCGGCACAAGATCCAGCGGCCGATCCCTCTTCTGCAGAAAAAGAATGTCGGACACTACTTCCGTTCCCGCATTGGCCTTGAATGCATTGTTCGGCAGGCGGATAGCCCCCAAGAATTCTGCTCTTTGGGCCAAATATCGGCGTACCGAAGAATCCTTTGCGTCCATGGTATAGCGGGAAGTAACAAACGCCACTACACCGCCCGGACGTACCTGATCCAGTGCTTTGGCAAAAAAGTAATTGTGAATGGAAAATCCCAGGCGATTATAAGACTTGTCATTGACCTGATACTGACCAAAGGGGACATTTCCCACCGCAAGATCATAGAACTCCCGGCGGTCCGTTGTCTCAAATCCCGCCACCGTAATATCTGCTTTTGGATAAAGCTGCCTGGCAATCCGCCCGGAAATGCTGTCCAATTCCACACCGTACAACCGGCTCTCTCTCATGCGTTCAGGCAGCATACCAAAAAAATTTCCCACGCCGCAGGCCGGTTCCAGAATGTTTCCCTTTTCAAATCCCATTTGTTCCACTGCTTCATAAATCGCGCGGATTACCGTTGGGCTGGTATAATGGGCATTCAGCGTAGAGCCTCTGGCCGCTTCATATTCTGCCGGTGTCAGGGCTTCTTTTAACTCTCGATACTCACTAACCCAGGATGTTTTATCCGGATCAAAGACATCCGGCAAACCGCCCCAACCCACATAGCGGGACATGATTTCCTGTTCCTCCGCTGTTGCGCCGCGTCCTTCGTTTTCAATCTGTTTCAATGTCCGGATAGCTTCCATGTTCGCCTGAAACTTTGCTTTAGGCCCGCCTTCTCCCAAATGTTCATCGGTAATACGGAAATTCTCCGCAGCTATTTTTTCATTAGAAAAGGGCTCTGCTTCCTCCCATTCTGAATGATCCTGTACTTGTTCTTCCAGCATTGAAGGAATGGCCGGTTCCGGAAAACCCACTTTTGGAACCGGCATAGGGATACCGCCTAAACCCGCATACTGTTCCTCCAACTCCCGATATTGCTCTTTTTCCTGTTCTGTCAGATACCGGTCACTCTGAATCAGCTGCCGCAGCTGCTTCTCCAGTTCGGTCCATCGTACTGTTGTCTTGCCGTTTTTTCCAAAGGCATACAGTTCTAGTCCTTTCCCACTATAAGAAGCGGAACCGCGGCTTCCATCAGTAAAGGTAATAGAATGGCCATAAAACGGACCATACTCAGTTTTCAAAAACGCAATAACTTCTTTGGTGCTGAGGGGCTGTTGGTACATTCTGTAAATCCGCAGCTTTCCTCCCTGAAAGCCGGTTCCGCTTTTTAATGCAGCCTCAATGTCCTCCGCAGACGCAGAAAAAGAGCCAGGCATTTTTACGCTTGACTCTTCTTCAATAATCCGAAGCTGTTCATTTTCTGACAGGAAGAAACTTAGCTGTTGATAAACTCCTCCATTAAGATTTCCTCCGCCTGGGCTTTGCTGCTGTTCATCAGCCCCACCCACTTCATGGGGTCTCTGGCTTTCAGTTCTTCCGTCGCTCCTGCTTCCATTGCCAGCTGTGGAAGTATCTGCTCCAGACGGCGCTGCGCTGTCTCGTCGATTTCGATCAGATAAGGATAGAGCTTCCCGGTCATCAAAAACTGATTGTACAGGATTGGACGGTGCCTCTTGAGATACGCCTTCCGCATTCTCCCGTATTTCCCCAGAGGTTTCTGAGGCTGTTCTCCCAGAGTCAGGTTGGGAATCAGGTAATCTCCGTTCTTCTGATAAGACAGGCTGTTCTTCATGTTGTCTGCTCCTTTCTGCGAGTTTTTCCCGCTCTGCATTTCGAATCACCAGGCCGATTTGACGCAGTATCTGCTGATTGATCTGACTGACAGCAGTTCCCAAAGCCATAATGGTAGCCGTGGTGTTGAAATCAAAAATCGCCATGAAATCTTCATGCTTGAAATGCTCTTCCGGCCTGAATCCACACCGCACCATCAGGGAGTATGCGATACTGACCATGGCCGCTGACTGAAACTGGACTTCAAGGTTAAGGTCATCGTACTCCTCTAAGAAAGAACCGTCAACGATGTAGCGGATATCCCTCCCGTGTTCCTCCCAATAATCTTCTGCCAATTTCCCCGCCACATCTACCAGCTGCTGAACCAATCCTTCCCTTCCGGATACGCCAAACTGCTGCTCCAGCATAGCAGAAACCTTATCCTCATGCTCTGGTTCCAGTTTCCAAAGATACGGATAGCGGGAATGTTCTCTGGCTCCCGTATCTGACACATCAAACACGTAGCGAAGGCGCAGCTGATCCCCGGAATCATCAATCAGCGCAATCCCCTTTGAACCGCGCCGCACATACCGTCCCATCTTCTCATTCCAAAGGTCATACTCCGCACAGGCGGTAGCGTCCGGTCTCTGGGCGTAAATCATCAGCTGGTCATGAAAGGGATACTTATAAAGCCGGGACGCTGTGTTTAAAAATAGAATCCATTCCTGCCAGCTTTTCGTCAGCTGAAGAGCTGACTGTTCTGCAAAGTGGGCATATTGTTCCGCTTTGGTTGGCATGTTTTCCCCCTCCTTCCCTCATTTCATGGAAAAAGGCAGCCCGATATGGACTGCCTCATTGATAACTTTTATCATTATTTTCCGGAGCATAAACCACCCCGAAATGGGTGTTTTAACGCACGGATGATGTGTGGCGGGGTTGGATACGCTTCTATCCGTTCGTTATAAAAAGCATTCTCTGCCAGCAATTCCATCCCCTGCTTCTTTGGCCTCCGGCAAATCAATGTCTCCGAAGTGAGCTTCCCTGTCTTTGCCTGGATAAATGTATAGCGTCCCAGCTTCCCCCAATGTTTCTGATAGGTTTTCCAAGGGAAATAAAGTGCGCCGCATTTCGGACAGCATTCCAGCTTAAATAAAAGCGAGTGTCCGTGACAATCCTCAAAAACCCCTAAGCAATACACCGGATGAACTCCTTCCTGGCTGCAGGAATGATAGGAAAAGGCTCCCACATAAATCTCATTTTCCGGTAAAACTCTAATCTGTTCTGTTGCCCTTTTTTTCGTTTTTGCCATTTGTTACTCCTCAAATTCCGGATACAGCTCCAACTGCTCAAATTCTGTATCTGTCATAATGTCCAGCTTTTCCAAAACCTGGTCCGTCAGTCCCAGCAGCTCCCTCTCATCCGATCCCAGATACTGGCGCATATCCTTCAGGCTCTTCATAAGTCCAGTACGGGAACCGGTATTGTAAATACACATCAGATTCATTTCCTCAATATTGAATTTTTCCATATTCAAATCTCCCTCTCCTTATCCCTCTTCGGTGCAGTTTTATTTCGCTCATGTCCGGTCCATTCCTTCAGCTTCTGAATCACAGACGGTTTCTTTTTCCGTTCCTCCCGGCGAATGGCTCCAACCAGCTCCATCAAAGAGATTGACTGGCCATTCTTTACCTGCTGCTCCAGGTCTTTGGAGGTCACCGGTTCTGGCTTCCCCTTACCTGTTTCATCCATCCCCTGTAGCACCTGTTCAGTTTCCTTCATAAAACCATGAATATCCTGCCCACCAAATTCTTCCGGAAATTTTCCATTCCATGTACGCCGAATCTCTCCATTTTCGTCCATGGCATATCTGCGCGGCCGCCGTGATGAAGCGGAACGGGGTTCTTCCAGTTCTGGCTCCGCTCCTTCATTCTCCCGCTCTCCTGCGTTAGCTTCTTTTGAAAAATCAATTCCCCGTTCCTGGCAAATTGCCCGGAAATTCCGGTCAATGTCCTGAATCAGATTACCTGCTGTCTTATTGATAACCTCCAGACTGGCTCTGAGCTCCGGAAGTTCCTTCCCCTGGGACCAGCTGGCAATGTAGCCAAAGCTGTTTCCTCCGGTTTCTATCCCATAATATTGGCAGACTGCATAGGAAATGCTTTCCGCTTCCACCTCCTCTGTATGACGGTCTTTCTCTTTCTCCGGTTCTTTGCCCTCTCTTTCCGCAGCTTTTTCATAATTGTGGAGCTTGCTGTGAGCAATCTCATGAATTACGGCAGAAACGGTCTGTACCTCACTCATTCCCTCCCGAACAGCAATTCTCTGCTGATTCCGGGAAAAATATCCGTCCATCTCTGTTGACATCGGCTCCAGAGAAACCGGCACCGGAGAGGAACGGCGAAGGGCTTCCAGAAATGCTTCATAATTTTTTACTGTCCCGGAAAGGCTGTCAACCAGACTGGGAAGGGGCTTCCCGTCGGTCTGGCTGACGTCGAATACTTTGACCGGTCGGTATGTAGGAATTTCAATTTCCTTTTCCTCCATAACAATGTTCCCATTTTTATCAAAAACCGGTGCTTTTGTATCCGGATCCAATTTCTGTTCCTGGATCTTTTTCTTAAATGATGTCGGCGCGATAATCGTAATGCCTCGTTCGCCACGCCTCACATGACGTCCAAACTGCTGTTTCCACCGCTCATACCCGGCTACCAATGTGGCATCTGGCTTCTGCATATAAATCAGCATAGTATTGTTGAGCGAATAGCGCGGAAAACGGGACATAACCGAGAGATATTGCCGGTATTTATCACTCTCAAACAGGTCCCTGATTCCGCTCTCAATCCCCTCTGTAATTTCCCGCAGCCGTTCCCGGTTCGTAGGCTTCTGTTCTGGCATGATTGCTTCCCTCCCTATTCTGTTTTACGTCCGGCGTTCCGCCTGGGCGGAATGTATCCAGCCTCCTTCGCCCTCCGGCTGGCCGCCTGCCGGCGTTCTTCACTGTACGGCTCCCGAATGGAAACGCAGCGCTTCGGCACAACAAAACAATGTTCTTCTTTCTGCTGTACCTGCTTTGGGTATTTCTCCGTCAGCCGTTTTAGCTTTTCCAAGAGTTTTGGATCATGGGTATAGACATCCGCCGTCTGCTCCGCCTGGTTGTAGAGAATCACTGTTTCCTGCTCATATTTCGATAAAGGCGTTATCTGCTTTCCTTCTGTCATGATCCCTTCCCTCCTTCAAATTCCAGTTTAAAGTTCACATATTTCCCGCCGGTATCCTCCAAAACCACTACCGCGTCATAGGTTCTCCCGGTCTTTTCTGAATAACAGCCTGTGAGCTTCACTCTCCCGTCCTTAAGAAGTGCCGAGACAATGGCTTTGGTCGGCTGTTTCTTTTTCGACACCCACCATTTATTGTTCTTCCATATGGCAAATCCACAGTCCCGGTTTTGGCACAGAAAACCTTTCTGCACTTCCACAACGGTATTGCCGCACCTGGGACAAATTCCAACGCTCTCTTTGGGAGCCGCAAACAAAAATTCCGCTCCTTTTGCTACTTCATAATTCTGCATCAGTTCCCGCAGCATGGCTGTAATCTCATTCATAAAGCGCTCCGCCTCATATTCTCCACGTTCAATCTCTCCCAGCCGGCATTCCCATTCTGCCGTGAGGAGCGGAGACTGAAGCTGTTCTGGCAGCACAGTAATCAACAATACCGCTGTTTTAGTCGGAAGGAGCTGGACCGTCTTTTTGCTCTTTTTTCGTTCCACAAATCCGGTGGATACAAGCTTCTCCAGGATGCCGGCACGGGTGGCCGGAGTTCCGAGTCCTTTCCGTTCTGCCGTATCCGGTGTTTCCTTCGCTCCTGCCGTTTCCATGGCAGAAAGAAGGGTATCCTCTGTAAAATGCTTTGGCGGGCTGGTCTTTCCTTCCTTGAGCTGAATAAGCCCTTCGGAAAATTCCTGTCCTTCCTCCAGGTCGGGCAGTTCCTTTATCTCCCCGGAAGGCTCCGGTTCCGGAGCACTCTTTAAAGAGGTCCGATAGATGTTTTCAAGTGCTTTCCACCCAGGGCAGATTACTGAACGGCCTTTCGCCGTAAAAGGATGACCGGCACATTTCAGTACCACGGTTGTCTCCGCATATTCATAGGCGCTTCCTACGGCACACAGCAGCCGAAGGGCTACCAGTTCCAAAATCGCCCGTTCTCCTACCGGCAATCCCGCCAGCTCCATCGTCCTCAAATTCTGGGTGGGAATGACCGCATGATGATCCGATACCTTTTTGTCATTGATAACCCGGGCAGAATCGCAGTCCACGGTAATCCCTTTTGCAAAGTCCATAGCCCTAGCTGTCAGATTGACCAGAACTGGAAGGGAAGCAGCCATATCGGAAGTCAGATACCGGCTGTCTGTCCGGGGATAGGTACACAGTTTTTTCTCATAAAGACTTTGAAGATAGTCCAAAGTCTGTTGGGCCGTAAATCCTAAAAACCGGTTAGCATCCCTTTGGAGAGAAGTCAAATCATACAGAGCCGGCGGCTTTTCCAAGCGCCTCTTTTGCTCTACCTTTACTACGGTTATAGTTTTTCCCCTGCAATCCGTCTGAATCTTCTTTGCCTCCTCCAAATCACCCAAGCGTTCGCTGTTTGCCGTAATTCCAGAGTTCTCCAGGACTGCTGTGTAAAATGGCTCCGGCTTAAAGGCGGCAATTTCTGCCTCCCTCTGTACAATAAGAGCCAGGGTAGGAGACATAACCCGTCCGATATTCAAAGTGTGATGATAGAGAACAGAAAAGAATCTGGTAGCATTGATTCCCACAAGCCAGTCTGCTCTTGCCCGGCAAAGCGCCGCTTCATACAATCCATCATACTCTGCTCCAGGCCGAAGTTCTTCAAATCCCTGGCGGATTGCCGTATCCTCCATGCTGCTGATCCAAAGCCGTTTCATCGGCTTTTTACAACCTGCCAGCTCATAAACACTCCGGAAAATCAGTTCTCCTTCCCGCCCCGCGTCACAGGCATTCACAACCTCCGTCACATCCGGCGCGTTCAGCAGCGCTTTCAGCACCTGGAACTGCTTTTTCTTATCCTTTCCCACCGTCATTTTCCAATGTTCCGGGATAATCGGAAGGTCCTCACGATTCCATTTCTCATACCTGGGGTCATAACCCGCCGCATCGGAAAGACCGGCCAAATGACCCACGCACCAGCTGACTCTAAAGCCATTTCCCTCCAGGTATCCATCCTTTCTCTCCTTTGCCCCAATAACAGCCGACAGACTCTGGGCCACCGAGGGCTTCTCTGCAATCACAAGTACACACATTTACATCACCTCCGCTTCTTCCGCTGCATCGGATTCCGTATCCCCAATATTGAACCCATTTAAGTACCAATCCTCATCCTCTTCCTTCAATTTCATCAGGACGCTTTTATTCAAAAAAAGGTCGTACCCACAATGATAGTCATACTCATACAATTTCGCCAAAAGCTCGTTGACCATAACCCGGCAGGCCAGAATAACCCGTTCCCGGTCCACGGTACTGACCTTGTATTTCTGATAGTCTCGGTAATACTCCTCCTTCTGGTTTTCCTTTGCCGCTTTCTCAAGGACTTCTCCGGCAATATCCGGTTCAGCCCCTTCACCGCCGGTTCCTGTGTGATTCAGCAGCTCCATCAGGACAGGAAAACCCTGTTCTTCATAAGGCGACTCTTCCCGAAGAAACCCCACATATGCCGATAACAACAATCGCGCTGCTTCCTTTTCCGGCTCATTCAGCCATTTCAAAACCGATTCCGACCGTTCGAAAATCTTGTCCACTAAATCAGGAACCGTCACGGAATACCGCATGCGGATGGAATCCACGCAGAGTTTGTGCTCCTCCGTTTCTTCCTGGAAATCATAAAACTCCAGTTCCACATCTCCCGGCTTCTTTCCCTTTTTCTTCTTCATCCAGTCTTTTACCCGGCATATCGCATCCTCCGTGCAGAGAAAGCAAAGATATGCCATATCCACAACTGCAATCCATTTCATCAACGTCATCCACCGATTCATATTTGATTTCTCCTCCCTTTTCGTCTGGTTATCAGCTCTTTGTGGCAAAATCCTACACAGGGCCGTCCGTAATTCCCACAGCCATAACAGGGATGGCTTTTGGGTAAAGAAGGAGGCCGGGATGTACCCCCGCCCTCCGGTTTTTGTGTCATCATGCGTTCAAATGGGCTGTCTGTAAAACGGGTCATAGTTCCTCATCCTTATCTGCCCTGTCCTCTTCATCTGTTTTCTCTGTTTCTTCCTCCCCTTGCTCTCCTTCCTCTTCCAATTCTTCTTCCGACTCCGTTTCAAATTCATACTCGGAATCATCCTCATCCTCCATGCCGTAGCCATAATCATCCGGATTAGGACCGGCTTTGGCCTTCTGTTTTCCTTTTACCAGTTTCAAATATGCAAATGCACCGCCTCCGCCAAGTAAAGCGAAAACAAGAATGAAAACGGCTGGATTAAACTCTTCTTCCGGCTCTTCCTCCGATACCTCTACCTCTGAATTTTCCGGTTCATCTGGTTCCTCCACTTCCGGCTCTATCCCGGCACATTCTGTCATGTCCTTTGCACAAAGCTCACAGTCCATATTGACTGCCCCGGCCTGACAATGTTCCTTGCAGGAGCAGACAATGGGTTCTTCCTCATTTTCCTCTGCCAGTGCCGCCAAATCATCCGTATCCACCGGATTCAGAAAATACGTCTGGTACTGTTCCTCCTCCTCATCCACCGGCGCGTCATAGTCAATCACCAGGTAAAAGATATTCCCTTCCCGGTCCTGAATCGTAAGAAACTGCTTATTGGTGGCCTTATCATAAAGCAGGTCACGGGTAACAATCCCGCTTCCTTCCGACAATGGTTCTCCTTCTTCCGAAGCTGCCTCGACAGTCTCCGCCGGTTCCTCCGCCATGGCATAAGCCGGTGTCACTGAAACCAGAAACGAAAAAAGGGCCGCCACCAGGCCCGATAACATCCAAAAACAATTATTCTTCATAAGCAGTTTCCTCCCTCCTATCTGGTTCAGGTATGGGTACATTTTGTTTCGCTGCCTGGATAATAGCTGCCAGTTCTTCCAGCGTTACGCCCAGACTCCGCACCGTTCCCACAATATCTGTATTTTCCAGTTCCGTAATCTGCTTATCAATCTCCGCATTTTTCGCTCGGATTGCCGCGATTTTCTCTTCATTTTTACTGCGCTCTGCCCGCAGCTTTTTAATTTTGGGATTCATATAATTTCTAACTCTCCTTTCATGGAAGTCGCCCAAAGGTCAGATAATGGCTCTGCCAATAGCTGGTGTTGATATTCGCGTAGGAAATCGGATCTCCGCAGTGGATCATCATTCCCCCGCCCACATAAAGCCCCACATGAGAGGCTCCTGCCGTATCATAGGTTCCCTGGAAAAAGATTAAATCTCCCGGTTTTGCATTGGTGCTGGATACCGGCGTACAGTAATTGAAAAGGCCATTGGCCGTCATGCGTCCCACATTCCAGCCGGAATGATTGAGAACCCAGGAGATAAAACCAGAGCAGTCAAAGCTGGTGGCCGGACTGGAGCCGCCCCAGACATAGGGCATTCCCAGATATTTCTCTGCCTCTGCCAGCATAGCGGCAAAGGTTTCATCCTCTAATGCTTCCGGCGGCACATCATAATCCAGGTATTCCTCCCGCCCTGACGCATTGGGATACTCGCTTTGCGGAAACAAATCCGGCCGGTTTCCCAGCGTCTGCATATACATGGCATATAAGCTCAGCTGTTCCTCGCTCAAAAAGTAAACCGGAAGATGAGACAGGTCAAAATTCTCCAAGGTTACATAGCAGATATAATAATCGTAAGGGTCGTCCTCACTGTCATAACGGGTTTCCACCTCAACTTCTTCTGTCAAGATATACTGCCGGTCAAATAGGGTATCAAGCAGTCCCTCTACATCTGAAAGCGTCCACTCCTTCTGATAATAAGCAGTTAACAGCGACATCAGCACATAGGGGTCATGTTTGATTTCATCCAGGTCAAAGTGGTATTCATCATAACTGTGCGTTCTCTCATAATTGTCCAAATACGACTGCAGCTCCGCTTCCATTGCCGCATAGGCATCCTCTGCCCCCAAAAGCGCTTCGTCCTTTGAAGGGTATGTAGAGCCAGATACTACAGAGCCGATACTGCTTGCCATCATAGAGCAAGAGGACACCATGCTCATCAATACGCAGACAAGAAGGAACAGTGCAAGTAAAAGTAACGCCCCTTTCTTGTGCTTCCGTACAAAATCTGCTGCCTGTCCCGTTCTCCCCGCAACATTCCCTGCGGATTTCGCCGTTTTTCCCACTCCCTTCGCAGCGGTTCCCGCAGTCTGTCTGGTACGTTTAGCGGCTATATACTGTTTCTTGATTGCCTGCCGCTGCTGCCAGCGAGACAATGGATTACTGGAAAGCGCTGGATTATCCTGATATGCTTTTTGGTACAGTACCTGCAGATTTGCTTTTTCCAGACGCCGTTCTGCCTGGGCCGCTTTCCGATAAGGCTTTAGTTTATGAGAGCGATAGCCTTCCCGAAGCAGCCTGCCGCCGGTTTCCAGCATTTCTTCTGATTTATGGGCGCTTTCCACACCCACATTATCCTGTTCCGACTCCCGGATTTCTTTATGCGCTTTTCCGGTAATAATCTTTCCCGGCGTATCCTGAATCCCGTAGGTAAGCTTTGAAGGTGGTTTCTTTTTCTCTTCCAAAACCAACTTTGAACTGACCTTTCCCGTATCCGGCTCAACAATGGTTTTCCGGATTTTACGCTTTGGAATTTTCTCCTGCGCCCGCTCTGCCCGTTTTGCTGCCTTCTCTGCTTTTCGGATTGGTTTCTCCAACGATGAGTTCCCACGCTCTTCCTCTGTAAAATGCAGACGCGGCTCCTTATTCAAACCAGTCACCTGCTAAAATCTCTTCTGCCATGTAGGAAAGTTCTGAACAAATTGCCAGTCCTTTGCTTCCC
>ERZ1643249.1033-NODE-1033-length-28950-cov-15.110088_pt1 | contig 28950 bp, 28 predicted proteins | sample MGYA00579263_ERZ1643249 | MGnify/ENA primary metagenome ERZ1643249 (study PRJEB29033, sample SAMEA4952264) | chicken gut metagenome | biome: Broiler Chicken; feature: Gastrointestinal Tract; material: Caecum | place: Ireland | collected 2018 | study: Broiler...
TATAGCATCTAGTTCCCCTATTATATCTTCTCTAGCATTTTGCAATGTAATAAAAGTATCTGTCCTATTATTGTTATTATCTAGAATATTAAAAAATCTTCGCATATAGCCTCCTTGTTTTATTTATGCATTTGGTCTATTTGATGACATGATTTTTATAAAAATGTTAGCGAAGAAATTTCACATTAAAAAATAGGCAAACTTTGTTTAAGTTTTACTTAGTCAATGTATTGCCTATTTTTTAATATTGTTAAATTAACAAACTGCTTTACTTTCTGCAGTCTTTTTTATAATTTCTGGTTGACCATTATCAAGTTCAATAAACTTATCAGTTACTACTATTTTATCGATATCCTTGATACTTGGTGCCTCATACATGAGTTTATTCATTTTACCTTCAATAATTGTACGTAGCCCTCTGGCACCTGTTTTGAGTTCCATAGCCTTTTTGGCAATTGCTTTGATAGCATCATATGAAAATTCAATGTTTATTCCATCAATTTTAAACATTAAATCATATTGCTTGATTATTGAGTTTTTAGGTTCAGTTAAAATCTTAACTAAAGCATTCTCATCAAGTTCATCAAGTCCAACAACAACTGGAAGTCTACCGACAAATTCAGGAATAAGTCCAAACTTTATTAAATCATTAGGTTGAATGTCTTTTATAAAATTCTTCTTTTCCTTCTCTTCTTGGCTTTGAATATTTGCATTAAATCCAAGGGTTGAGTCGTTTTCTCTGGCTTCGATAATCTTGTCAAGTCCAACAAAAGCCCCTCCGCAAATAAACAAGATATTTGTCGTATCAATTTGGAGCATTTCTTGATGAGGATGCTTTCTTCCTCCTTGTGGTGGCACAGATGCGACAGTACTTTCAAGTATTTTTAACAGTGCCTGTTGTACCCCCTCGCCCGCAACATCTCTTGTTATAGAAACATTTTGAGTTTTTCTTGCTATTTTATCAATTTCATCAATATAAATAATTCCGCGTTGAGCCTTTTCAATGTCATAGTCTGCATTTTGGATAAGTTTTAAAAGAATATTCTCTACGTCATCACCGACATAACCTGCTTCTGTTAAAGTTGTGGCATCAGCAGTAGCAAATGGGACTTTTAAAACCTTTGCTAAAGTCTTTGCAAGAAGAGTTTTTCCAGAACCAGTAGGTCCAACCATAAGAATATTACTCTTTTCAAGTTCAACATCATTTTCATCATTTTCTGATTTTGTCAGGTTATAGTTTAATCTCTTGTAATGGTTGTATACTGCAACTGCTAAAACCTTCTTTACTTCGTCTTGACCTACAATATATTCATCTAGTTTTGCTTTAATTTCGCTAGGTGTTGGAAGTTCTATTTTTTCAAATGTTTGCTTTTGTGCTACTTCAGTGATTATATCTTTGCAAATTTCAATACACTCGTCACAAATAAAGGCATCGCCATTAGGACTTGCAACTAATTTTTTTGCATCTTTTTGGCTTTTTCCACAAAAACTACATTTACATTCTAAATCAGACATTAAGCCTCCTTGTTTTGTTTCTTTCTGGATACGAAAATTTCATCTATAATTCCGTAATCTTTTGCCTCCTGTGCTGTCATATAATTATCTCTATCAGTGTCTTTTTCAACTATTTCTAGTGGTTTTCCTGTGTTCTCACTAAGCATATGATTCATTTGGTCTTTTATATATTGAATGTGATTTGCTTGAATTTGAATATCACTAACCTGCCCTTGAGCCCCACCTAGTGGCTGGTGAATCATAATCTCGCTGTTTGGCAGAGCAAATCGTTTGCCCTTTGTTCCACCAGCAAGCAAGAAAGCACCCATTGATGCTGCTCTTCCAACACAGATTGTAGAGACATCACATTTAATATACTTCATCGTATCGTATATCGCAAGTCCAGCCGAAACACTTCCGCCAGGGCTATTAATGTATATGAAAATATCTTTATTTGGGTTTTTGCCTTCTAGGTAGATTAATTGAGCGACAACAATATTTGCAACATTGTCGTCAATCTCACCATTTAAGAAGATGATACGGTCTTCAAGTAATCTTGAGTATATATCGTATGACCTTTCGCTGTTACCAGTTTGGTCAACTACCATTGGAATTAACATAATTTATCCCCCTTTATTATACACCTATTATAAAAAATTATTTACTTTGTTCTTTAATTAAATCCAAAACTTTTGTCATAATAACGTTATTTTCGAAGTATGCATAATCATTTGGAGACATTGCTTTCTTAAAATCATCTAAGGTCATGTTATATCTCAGTGCATACTCTTCAATATTTTTATCTAGTTCCTCGCTTGTAGCAGTGATTTTATTTTCAGAAATAATCTTTTGAAGAACAAGTCTTGTCTTTATATTTTTTTCAGCATCGCTTTCTCTATCCTTCTTAAACTCATCAAGAGTTTTACCAACATAGTCAAGATAGTTTTGAAGTGTCATACCTTGATGAGATAATCTATGCTCGAAATCCTCCACCATGTGATGAACTTCATGTTCTACCATTGAGTGTGGGACTTCTATATGACTAAGTTCAGCAATTTCATCAAGAAGAGCGACTTCATAGTCTCTTTCTGCACGTTCATCCTCGAGTTTTGTAAGGTTTTCCTTTATTGATCTCTTGTATTCTTCAACAGTTTCAAATTCGGTTGTGTCAGAGATATACTTATCATCTATTTCAGGAAGTTCTTTCTTTTCAACCTTTTTTAATGTAACTTTAAATACTGCAGGTTTTCCTTTTAAGTTTTCAGCAGGATAATTTTCTGGGAAAGTAACTTTGACATCTTTTTCTTTCCCTTTCTTCATCCCTACAATTTGGTCTTCAAAGCCTTCAATAAAAGTATGAGAGCCTAGTTCAAGTCTATAATCTTTAGCCTCTCCGCCATCGAATTTCACATCATCTACATAACCAGTAAAGTCAATTACAGCAAAATCTCCATTCTCTGCAGTTTTGTCTTCTTCGACATATCTAGCATGTGATTGTCTTTCGCTCTCAAGTTCTGCATTAATTTGCTCGTCAGAAACATTGACTTCAGCCTTTTTTGCCTTTAATCCCTTAAATGATGGGAGTTCAAATTCTGGCATAAGTTCGAACTCCAAAACAACTTCAAGTCCTTTGTCGGCTGTAAATTTGTTGTCAGTAACACGAGGTTGTTCCACTGGAATAACATTTGTATTTTCACTCAAGAATTTGCTATACTCTTCTGAAACCGCATGGTCAAATGCATCGTCAAAGAAAACAGTATCTCCGTAGTTTTGCTCTATAACCTTTCTTGGAGCCTTTCCTTTTCTGAAACCTTGGATATTGAATTTTCCTTTGTTTTCTTCATAAGATTTTTCTACGGCATTTTCCCATTCTTTGCTTGAGATATTGATGGTTAAAACACCCTTTTTGTCTTTTTTCTCATATTTGTACATAAATTGTATACTCCTTTGTTTAGATTTTGTTTATTTTCTTGCCTTTAAATAATACCACATTATATAAAAATAATCAACTAAAAATTAGTTGTTTTTTATAAATACTTTAGTGAATAATAGCGAATTATATCTTAACCATACCTATTATACAACTCACAATAATTGATAAAGCAACCAGCATTTTAGCGATATCCACAATTTTATCTCTTATTATATACTTTTTATACTTTTTCTTATAAAAATCAATGTTATCATTTAATTCCTGAGTTGTAACCGTGGTGGAATTTATTAGTTTATTACAATACAATCTAAAGTCCTCATCAAAGGTTTTGTAATAATCATTTATGTACTGTAAAATGAATATTACAAGCCAATAAATACACAAAATTATCAGAAAACTTAGCGCAAAATAAACTAGCCCTCCCCAAAATGATTGGAGAGAAGCAAATAAAATGATTAAAATAAGAAGTCCTAATGTAATAAGAATATTTCTCATAATACTAAATAGTTAAAATAAATAGCACCACAATTGTCACAACAAAAACTACATAACAAACTATCCATGGGATAGATTTGCCTCGAGATTTTACCCATGAAAAAGCAAGAATTATACACAAAATATAAGCAATAACTTGCCCAACTGCACTAAAGGCATTTGATAAGGTGCTGTCATGTTCAAATATTAATGTTAAAAGTAATGATATGGAAATACAACCTATACCTATAAATGCGATAAGTGAAAGTATGGAAGTGAAATTAAATGACAATCTGCTTTTTTCTTTTCTTGGTTCTGACTTTTTGGTCGGTTCTTTATAATCTTCCATATATCTCCCTATTTACATATATGACAAGCGAGGTCAACAGTTTTATTTGAGTAGCCCCACTCATTGTCATACCAGGAAACAAGTTTTACAAAAGTTGGGCTAATCATAATGCCTGCTTTTACGTCAAAAATTGAAGTTCTCGCATCTCCAATAAAATCTGAAGATACTACATCTTCGTCAGTCCAGCCAAGTATCCCTTTCATCTCTCCATCAGAAGCCTTCTTTATAGCCTCAACTATCTCTTCATAACTTGTAGGCTTTTTAAGTCTTGCAGTTAAGTCAACAACTGAAACATTTATTGTTGGTACTCTAAAACTCATACCAGTCAGTTTGCCCTTTAAGGATGGTATAACCTCGCCTACTGCCTTCGCTGCACCTGTAGATGATGGTATTATATTATATGATGCAGCACGGCCACCTCTCCAATCTTTTTTGGAAGGTCCATCGACGGTAAGTTGTGTTGCTGTTATAGAATGTACAGTTGTCATCAGCCCTTCTTCTATACCAAAGTTGTCGTTTATAACTTTTACAAGTGGTGCCAAACAGTTTGTGGTACAAGAGGCATTGGACACAACAAGCATATCCTTTTTGTATTCTTTATGATTTACTCCCATCACAAACATTGGCATATTCTTGCCAGGTGCAGAAACTATAACCTTTTTTGCTCCTGCATCAATATGTTTTACTGCATCTTCATATTTTGTAAACTTGCCAGTTGCTTCAATAACAACATCGACATTATGTTTACCCCATGGGATAAGCGATGGCTCTTTCTCTCCGTAAAAGGTAATTTCTTCGTCATTTACAACAAGTTTATTGTCTTTGACATAGCAGGTACCATCAAACTTCCCATGAATTGTGTCGTGAGTAAACATATATTTGCTGTATTCTAGGTCAATGAATGGGTCGTTTACAGCGACAACTTCCACATCATCACGATTAGCACAAACCCTAAGAACCAATCTTCCAATTCTTCCAAAACCATTTATTCCAATTTTTACTTTATTCATTTTCTCCCTCCATTTCTTTATTCCCAATTTCTATTTGCTCGTCTTCTTCATCCATAACTTCTACTGCATAGCCGTATTGCTTTTTGCCGACAATATTGTTAAAAATAGTCATAATTGCAAAAATTAAAATCACACTTAAGCAGATAACGTCTAAGCAGAAAAGTAGTAGCCCTACTATTATATTAACGGTTGCATAAATACTTACTATAGTGGTGACCACCACACCTATTAGCAGTGCTATAAGTGATATGATCATACTGTTAATATTTGTTTTTGTGTCCTTGTCTGCCTTAACCTTATCCCCTTCAACTACAGTGGTATCTTGGTCCACTCCTTTCCATCTATTAACTCTTGAGTTATAACTCAAATTTGAAGAGTTAAGCACCACAGAAGAAATGTCATCCCCAAAGTATATGGCTGATGTGTCGCCATCATAGAGTTTAACTCCAAGGCATAATTTTAAAATTTTTTGCCACAATCCCATGAAAAAAGATTGAATTTTAGTTAATGTCCGTCTGCAAGTTACGATATCTCTTTTAGTATTTGCAAAAGAATTAAATTCATTCACGGTAATAGGTTTTCTTAATATCAAAATTGCTCCCTCGCCTAAATACTTTTGTAAAGAATTGATTATTTCTTCTCTATGAGAGCCATCCTTAAACTCAATAAAATTAAAATTGTTGCCTTCAACAGATAGAAGGTCATTTTTTTGACTTGTAACATAGCCAACAAAGACATTGACACCATTGACATTACTCAAACTTGTCAATAATTTAACATACCTTTTAGAATTATTTACAATAGGGACTACAACATTTAGCATACTCACCTCAATATTTCTTTACTCGTCTTGCATGTCTTCCGCCTTCAAAATCGGTTGTCAAAAAGACTTTGACTATTTTAATCGCTTTTTTAGGCGAAGTATAACGTCCAGATAGACACAAAACATTTGCATCGTTATGCCTCCTTGCAAGAGAAGCATAGTTTTCATTCATGCATAAAGCGGCTCTAATTTTAGGATTACGATTTGCAACAATACTCATACCTATACCAGTTCCGCAGATATAGATTCCAACATTCTTTGAATCTTCTGCAACCTTAACATTCGCGGCTTTTGCAAAATCTGGATAATCGTCAGGTTGTTCTCTTGAATAGCACCCTACATCAATGACAATTATGTTTTCTCTATTAAAGAACTTTTTTATTTCTTCTTTAAGTAAAAAACCTGCATGGTCACTTGCTAAAATAATCATAACTTATCTCCATAACTCCATTTTTTCTATTAAAATATTTATACCACTTAAAATTTCTTTTGCTGATTTTCTGTAGACTTCTAGGTCTTGCCCATAAGGATCTAAGATATCAAAGCCTATAAGTTCTTTGAATGATATAACATTTTTGGATTTTATTGCCTGCTTTTGATTGGCGGTCATCGTGATATATAAAGTATTTTTGTCAATTTTTCCGAGTTTTATAGATTTTCTATTAGCATAGGTCGCTCTATATTCCTTTAGAACAATTTTTGCATTTTCACTGATATTCTCACCAGTAGCGGACAATCCCCTTGATGCAACTTTTATACCTTCTATTTTTCGGTCTTTTAAAACTTTTTTCATAAGCCTTTCAGCCATAATAGACCGACAAGTGTTGCCTGTACAGACAAAGCAAATTTTTATCATATCACTCCTAACAATATAAGTTTATCATAGAAAATAAAAAAAGCAAAACAATTTTGCTTTATTTTTTGTTTTGTTTATTAATTGCAATTTTTTTGGAATGATAAAGTTTGTCTAAACTATACTTTTCTCTTACACTTGGAATAAATGAATGAATAATAATTTGACCAAAATCAAAGACTATCCACTCGCCTTTATGATATCCCTCTGGGAAGATTTCCAATTCCATATCACTCATAACCATTTGAGCGAATTTTTTATTTAATGCTACACTTGTATTGGTTATAACAAAAATATACTGGCTATCACTTCCATTTTTAATCTCATAAACTGCAATGTCTTTACATTTTTTACTAGCAAAATATTCATATAAATTAATTATTCTCTCATCCATGTTTAAGCCTCGCTTAATATAAACTATGTGATGTTAAAATTTTATTTGCATAAAATTTTATAAATTCTAGCGAATTTGTGTGCTTCACACACCCATCTCATAGTATTTATTACCATCAGCCTCACCCTTGCGAGCAAGTTCGGCTTCCGATAATATAATTATAGTGATTTGATACTATGTTGTCAAATGATTTAAATATAGTTATTTTATTATAATAAAGTTTACTGACAAAATTTATTGTCAATAATAAGAGTATGAAAAAAATTCTTTTAGTATTGCAGATTTTTATTAAATGCTCTTTGATATTTCTAGTATTTTTTGTGTGGCTAAATTTTGTTTTTGACTCGCTATGGCTCTCGGCAGTTATTTCTTTTGTAATAACATTTGTTATTGAAGTTGTGTCAAATTTTATTAAGCGAAAGAAAGGCGATATTGATAGCCTAAAAATCAAAGAAAAAGAGAATGCCGAAAAAATGTTTTATTCACTATCGAAAGATAATAGCAACATTGAATTTTTTTACAATTTAGCAAGGTCAAGGCATCAAAATGTCAAGAAAAACAAAAAATTTATTTTAATTTGTCATCAAGATAATACAAAAGTTGCACTATTCCCATTTTTAAAATTTCAAACAATGACAATTGATGACCTATTATCAATTTCTCATTTAATAAAAGTTTCTATAAACAAACTTGTAATTGTGTGTAATCTATATGATAAAACATTAAGCAAAAATCTAAGTGATTTTCCATATGAAATTGTTTTGCTTGATAAATATGAGACCTATCAAAAGTTGTACAAAGAATATGACTTTTATCCAACAATTACAGTAAAAGAAAGTCAATCAAAATTTACTTTTAAAGACTTTATCAATAATGCTTTTAGACGAGAAAAAGCAAAGGCTTATCTAATTTCATCTTTAGCACTTTTTATTGGTGGTATTTTTATTCAATTTAACATTTATTACAATATTGTTGCATCTATTCTTATGTTATTGGCAATCATATCTCTATCAAATAAAAGCAATAAAAAACTGCCAGATGAGGTACTTTAAAAGTATAACTCCCTAAATAAGTTCAATATGCTTAAAGTCTTTTTTAGACGATTTTCTGTATATTATGATCATCCCACCTATAACTTGTACAGGTTCTGCTCCAGTTTTCGAGCAAACTTGTTTCATGATCTCCTTCGCAGTAAAATCACAATTTTTTAGCACCTTTATTTTAATAAGTTCCCTCGCCTCAAGCAAAGCAACTATAGCCTCGTACGAGTTTTCGCTTAGCCCGTCCTTTCCTATTTGCATAACAGGCTCTAGTGCATTGCCCAAGCCTCTAAGATATGCTCTTTGCTTTGTAGTAATCATAAATTAACCCTCCAATTTTATACTTGCTAATTAAAAATTCGTTTAATAATTCAAAACACATATAGCAATGTTATTTTATTGACTAGAATATTTTAGTAAAAAAATATTTCAGTATAGAAATTAATTAAATATTTAATAAACACTATTGTTTTGTTATGACAATATAACTAAAAGAATTATTCGGTATATTCAAAAGTAATGTCCTTTATTCTGACTATACCGCCATTCTTTAGTCCTCTTTCTTTCAAAAGGTCTATAATTCCCATTTCTTGCAGTCTATTTTGGAAATAAGCAAATGACCTTGTATCTGACAAAACGACACCTCGCACAAAGTTGTCAATTTTGCCACCACTAACAACAAAGGCTCCATCATCATCCCTAGTAATTTCAATTGAAGTATAATCTCTTTTATCAAAGTCAGCCTCTTCAACTTTTAAAGGTGGTTTCTTTGGTAATTTGCTTAATTTTTCAAGTGTTAAAAGTTTTAATTTCTCAATTCCGTTGTATGTTGCCCCAGAGATGCAAATATAATTCTTGCCTATTTTTTCTTCAAATCTTTTAAGACGTTCATTCAACGTTTGTTCATCTACCAAATCAATTTTTGTAAACACTATAATTTGTGGTGTTTTTGCAAGTTCATCGCTATATTTAGCAAGTTCTTGATTTATAATTTTGTAGTCATCAATAAAATCACGAGCATCACTTTGTGATATATCTACAAGATGAAGGATAAGCCGTACTCTTTCAACATGTTTTAAAAAGTAATGCCCAAGCCCTTGTCCTTCACTTGCTCCCTCAATAAGTCCAGGGATATCTGCAACAACGAAAGTTTGCCCTTTGACCTCGCATACACCAAGGTTTGGATACAGTGTTGTAAACGGATAATTTGCTATCTTAGGATTTGCATTAGAAATGCATGATAGTAAGGTTGATTTACCTGCATTTGGGAAACCTACAAGCCCGACATCGGCTATTGTTTTTAACTCAAGTATAACCTCATGAGGTGAAGTAATCTCTCCCGTTTGAGAATAATGTGGTGCTTGTTTGATTGAAGATTTATAGTATGCATTACCATGCCCACCTTTTCCACCTTTTAAAGCAACAAACTCCAAGTTATCTTCATATAAATCAGCAATTATCTTGTCTGTCTGAGCATCAATTATGACCGTACCGCAAGGCACTTTTATAATAACATCTTTGCCGTTAGCACCAGATTGCAGTCTTTTCGCACCATTCTCGCCGTTTTCTGCGACAAATTTTTTATGAAATCTAAAATCATAAAGAGTGTTAAGAGATTGTGTCGCTTTAAAAATTACATCTCCACCTTTTCCACCTTCACCGCCGTCTGGTCCACCTTTAGCCGTCATCGCATTTCGCAAAAAAGAAGTAGAACCATTTCCACCATTTCCTGCTTTAATGATTATTTTGACTCTATCAAGAAACATAATAGCCCTCCTTCTATTTTACTATATATAGTATTATGTCTTGCATACAAAATACATTATTTAGTATTATGTTTTGCATAATAGTTGCATATTCTAGTAAATGGACATTCATCACATTTAGGGTTTATTGCCTTGCAAATATATCTTCCAAAGTGAACAAGTTGAAGGTGCATCTTTCCCCACCTACTCTTATCAAAAAGTTCCATTAGGGCTAGTTCGCATTTATATGGATTTTCAGTCTTAACGAAACCTAACCTATTTGAGACACGAAGTACATGGGTGTCAACTGCAATTGCATCGCCCTTGAATGCTTCTGAGTAAACTACGTTTGCAGTCTTTCTACCTACTCCTGCAAGTGTTTGCATCTTTTCTATATCCATTGGTACTTTGCTATCAAATTTTTCTATTAAATCTTTAGACATAGATAAAATATTTTTAGCCTTATTATGATAAAAACCGCATGAATGGATTTTATCTTCCAACTCCTCTTGAGTTAAAGTCAACATTTTTTCAGGAGTATCATAATTTTTGAATAGTTCTTTAGTTACAATATTTACTCTTTTATCTGTACATTGAGCCGATAAGATAACAGCAACCAACAATTGATAGACAGAGTTATACTCAAGTTCGCATTTTGGCTCTGGAAATATTTTATCCAATTTGTCATAAAAATCTTTTGTGTTTATCATTTAGTTACCTTAAAATATTAAAATAAATTAATTTTTATTGTTCTATCAAAGCAGATTCAAGTTTTATAAAAAATCGTGAAAATATCTGTTATATTTAAATGGTATAATTTTAAAATTTTAAACCTTTGTTTAATATCCACTATCAAACAAACGATATTACTGTTGTTTCATTAATGGAAAGAGAACGGTGTCACGAATATTCGGCAGGTCAAAGATAAATTGTACAAATCTATCTATACCAAAACCTAGTCCTGAAATTGGTGGCATACCATGTTCCATAGAAAGCAAGAAATCTTCATCAACGTCCATTGTCTCTTCATCGCCCAATGCTTTTTCCTCGAGTTGTTTCTCTAAAAGTTGTCTTTGAAGAATTGGGTCTACAAGTTCTGAGTATGCTTTTACAAGTTCTGCACCACCTGCTACCACCTGGAACATATCAGCGACTCGTGCATCATTGTCATTTCTTCTTGCAAGTGGTACAAGCACTGCTGGATAGTTATAGATAATTGTAGGATTCACTATACCCGCTCTTATTTTTCTCTTATAAATATAGTCAATAAGTGTCCTTACAGTTTTGCACTCTTCGAGTTCACCATAAGAATATAAGCCTTTTTCAACGACTTTTTTCTTAAAAGCATCAACATCCTCTTCGGCGAGGCAATCAAAACCTAAAATTTCATTCATTTTTTCAACATAGTTTATTCTAGGCCATTCGCTTGCAAATTCAATTTCTTGACCTTGATAGGTTATCTTTGTTGTACCCAAACATTCTGTAAGCATCTTATTTACCATGTTATAGAAAAATTTTATGTTATCTTCAAAGTTCCAATATGAAGCATACCATTCTACTTGGGTAAACTCTTGCAAATGAGATGGGTCCATTCCCTCATTTCTAAAGTCTTTTCCCATTTCGTAAACTCTATCAAAGCCTGCGCAAATACATTGCTTAAGCCAAGTTTCCGTTGCTATTCTTAGGTTGCAAGTTATATCAAGTGCATTGTGGTGAGTAAAAAATGGTTTAGCACTTGCACCTGACACACTTGTTTGCAAAACTGGTGTTTCTACCTCTAAAAAGCCATTATCTTCAAGGTAACGTCTTATGAATGACTCAATTTTACTACGTGTTAAAAACACTTGACGTGATTTTTCGTTGGTTATAAGGTCAAGATATCTTTGTCTATAAATTGTCTCAGCATCTGTAAGTCCATGGAATTTTTCTGGAAGTGACCTTAATGTTTTTGAAAGAAGTGTTACCTTTTCTGCTCTAACTGTTACCTCACCTGTTTGAGTAAGATATACCTCACCTTCAACACCTACAAAGTCGGCTATATCTATCATTTTCTTATAAAAATCATAAGATTGCTCATCAAGTTCATTTCGTCCAACTGATACTTGTATCTTCGCATTTATATCTCTGATTTGTATAAATCCAAATTTACCCATTACACGTTTAAAAATAATTCTTCCTGCTATTTTTACACGTTGTCCAACCTTTTCTCGTGCTTCGGCAATTGTACAAGTCCTTTCAAACTTCTCTTTATAAGGTATTTCTCCCATCGCTCTAAGGTCATCAATCTTTTTTCTTCTAATATCAACTTCATTTGATAATGTTTGCTCTTGCATTATTCCTCCTTAAAAACAGTAATTATAGCACTTAAAAATGCTATAAACACACATATATATTAAGTTAACACAAAAATAAAAATAAGTCAATTATTTATACTTATTTTTATAATAATGATAGTTCTTGTAAACCTTATTTAGATACTTTTTGGTCTCGTTATATGGTATTTTAGCAAGCGATTTACCATCCGTAGAGTACTCTTCATTTGCTAGCCAACTCTTGACATTGCCAATACCTGCATTGTAAGCACATAGTGCGAGTTTTTCGTCATTAAAATAACTGTTAAGATAACTTAAATAAAATGTCCCTATTTCTATATTATAGTTGCCATTGTACAAATTCTCTTCGTTGTATTCTAAGCCAATTTTACCTGCTACCCACTCCGCCGTAGATGGCATAATTTGCATAAGCCCGATTGCTCCTTTATTAGACTTTGCTTTTTCATCAAAATTGCTTTCTGTATTGATAACTGATGCAACTAAAGCACTGTCAACATTGTATATTTCGGCATAAGATATAATCTCTTGAGAATATTTCATTGGATAAAGATACTCAAAAACAGAGCCAACTGTATAAGTTAGCATTATTGCACACATTAAAAGACTAAGTAAAGAGAAAGTAACTCTCATAATCTTATTTTATTTATATTTGCATTAAAAATACATTTAATAAGAAAATAACTTGATGACAATAAAATTTAATCTTATTTGAAATAAATATTCTCGATGAAAATTTATATTGGTTATATTTTTTCAACAAATCTTTGATTGCCATTTATATTAATTCTAAAAAAGCCATAAAAGGACCGAAATGGCTTAGACTTTAAAAAAGTTTGAGCCACAGGTAGTAATCGCTCTTCAAAACGCACTGATATTCCACATGCTTGCCCCGCTTCCTTAGGTGTGTTTATGACATCAGCATATAGTCCATTAGATTTAAACATATTTGCAAGATACAATGTTTCATTTCTTGAGGTAAAAACTGCAATAACAAATTTCATTCAATCTCCTTAAATTTGCACAAATTCCCTTCTAAAACACTATATTGTAAATATAAAGGAAAGTTTACAATGATTTATTTGGATAATAGTGCCACAACATATGTAAAACCGAAAGAAGTTGTAAAGGCTGTGACTGATAGTCTGCTACATTATTCGGCTAACCCTGGTCGAAGCGGTCATAAGGCCAGTATTAAAACAGCATTAAAAGTTGAAGAAGTAAGAGAAAAACTTGCTAAGCACTTCAATGTTTCGTCTGGGCAAAACGTTGTGTTTACCATGAACTGCACACAGGCTTTAAACTTAGCGATACTTGGGTCAGCAAAACAAGGTGGTCATGTTGTATGTACTGAAAATGAGCATAATTCAGTCTTGCGCCCACTTGAACAACTAAAATCTCAAGGTATAATAGATTACTCTGTCGCCTATCAGACAAATCCCATTGGCATAAAACTTGATGATATTACGAGATATGTAAAAGATAATACATATATGATAATATGCAATCATATATCAAATGTTAATGGTAGCAAAGCGGATATTAAAAGTATTGGGAATTACTGCAAAGACCATAACATAATCTTTTTAGTCGATGGAGCACAAAGTTGCGGACATGAAAAGATTGATATGACCGATTTTCATATTGATTATCTTGCGATTGCTGGGCATAAAGGTTTCTATGCTCCACAAAGTATTGGAGCATTAATTATGAACGACAATTTTCGTCCACAGCCTATAATTTTTGGTGGTACGGGCACAAATTCGCTTGAGTTATTCCAACCATCCACATATCCAGAAAGACTTGAAAGCGGTACTATTTCTACCCCTTTAATTATTGGCTTAGGTGCTGGGATAGATTTTGTTGAAAGTAATTTTTATGAGATAGTAAATAAACTTGATGACTTAACAACTTATCTTAACTATGAACTCACAAAATTAGGCATAACGTCTTATACTCAGCCAGAAAATGCCAGCGGTGTCATTGCTTTTAACATAAAAGGCTTACACTCAAGTGAAGTTGCCAACATTTTAAACGATAGATATGATATATGTGTTAGAAGTGGCTATCACTGTGCTCCACTTAAACACCGAGCATTAGGAACATTAGAACAAGGTGCCGTCCGAGCATCAATTTCATATTTCAATACTTTTAGTGAAATACAGAGACTTATCTTTGCAGTTAAACATATTTCAAAAAATTTTGATAAGTGATTTTCATTTGATAAACAAAAAAGACTATTATGTTATTGTTATAGTTTCATAACATAATAGTCCTTTTTAAATGTTTAATAATGTCAACTTACTTTTCTTTTTTAGGAACAATTCTCTTTAAGTCGATACGTCCTTTGTCATCTATTTTGATAACCTCAACTTCGACTATGTCACCTACTTTGACTACGTCCTCTACTTTCGCTACTCGTTTATCAGAGAGTTTTGAAATGTGAATCATCCCCTCTTTATTGCCACCAAATTCTACAAATGCACCAAAATTCATAATTCGAACAACTTTGGCATCGTATACATCGCCAACCTCGACATCTTCAACTATTCCAAGGATAATTTTCTTAGCCTTTTCTGCCATTTCAAGGTCTTGTGTAGCAATGAATACTTGACCATTATCATCAATATCTATCTTAACACCAGTTTCATCAATGATTTTGTTTATCATCTTTCCGCCAGTTCCAATAACGTCTTTGATTTTATCAGGATCAATTGTAAAGGTGATAATCTTTGGAGCATACTTAGAAAGTTCTTTCCTAGGTTCTTTTATCTCTTCAAGAAGTTTGTTCATGATAAACATTCTCCCTTCTCTTGCTTGTTTTAATGCTGTTGTGAGAATTTGTTTATCAATTCCTTTAATTTTTATATCCATTTGGATTGCTGTTACACCCTTTTCAGTACCAGTAACTTTAAAATCCATATCTCCTAAGAAATCTTCAAGTCCTTGGATATCTGAAAGAACGGCAACTTTGCCTGTCTCGTCATCTTTTATAAGCCCCATAGCAATTCCTGCTACTGGTCGTTTGATTGGCACACCACCGTCCATAAGTGCTAATGTTGAGCCACAAACCGATGCCATAGATGATGAACCGTTTGAAGATAAAACCTCTGAAACTAATCTTAAAGCATAAGGGAATTCCTCTTCTGATGGGATAACAGGTTCGAGGGCTCTTTCAGCAAGTGCACCATGTCCAATTTCTCGTCTGCCTGGGCTTTTAATTCCTCTCGCTTCACCTGTTGCATATGCTGGCATATTATAATGATGAACATATCTATTGAATTCTTCATCATCAAGTCCATCAAGTTTTTGCATATCAGAAACAGTGCCGAGAGTTAAAGTTGTAAGCACTTGAGTTTGACCTCTTGTGAAGATTGCACTACCATGTGTTCTTGGTAGTACACCTGCTTCGCACCAAATAGGTCTAATTTCAGTGAGTTTTCGTCCATCAGGTCTAATACCATGATTTAATATCTTTGCTCTAACCTTTTCTTTGGTCATTTTGTAAAGTACGTCACCGATTGCTTTTTCGCTGTCAGGGAAAACTTCTGCAAAATGCTCTTTTGTTTCTTTATCAACTTCGTCTTGTCTTGTTTGTCTTTCTGTTCTATCAAATGTATCAAGAGCATAGTCAAGTTTATCGCTTGCAAATTCTCGTACCGCTTTATCAATCTCTTCAGGAACGATGTTATACACAAGCCCTTGTGCAACAGGTTTGCCTATTTCTACCTTGACTTTCTTTTGGAATGCCACAATCTTTTTGATTTCATCATGTGCAAACATGATTGCATCAAGCATCTCTTCTTCTGGCACCTCTTTTGCACCCGCTTCAACCATTAAAACTGCATCTTCAGTACCTGAAACAGTGAGGTGGATAAGAGACTTCTCACGTTCTTCACTATTTGGGTTGATTATAAATTTATCGTCAACAAGTCCTACTTGAACTGAACCTGTAGGTCCCATAAATGGTATGTCAGATATTGTGAGAGCAAAACTTGAGCCAAGCATTGCCAAAGGTTCTGGTGCAACGTCTGGGTCAACAGAGAGGGCTGTAGCCACAACCACAACATCATGATAAAACCCTTTTGGAAACAGTGGTCTAAGAGGTCTATCAATAAGTCTTGAAGTAAGAATAGCCTTATCTGAAGGTTTGCCTTCTCTCTTTTTAAATCCTCCTGGAATTTTCCCTACTGAGTACATTTTTTCTTCAAAATCCACTTGAAGTGGGAAGAAATCTATACCTGGTCTTGGTTCTTTTGACATGGTAGCATTTACCATAACTACAGTTTCGCCACACTTTACAAGGCAACTTCCATTTGCTTGTTCACAAAGTCTGCCTGTCTCAAATGTTACCTTTTTCCCACCAATTTCTATTTCATAAATTTTTGCATCTTCTTTCATTTCTACTCCTTAATTTTCTCATAAATAAAAAAGGGATGATAAATACATATCCCCCTTTTTAAAAACTACTTAACTTCTCTTATGCCAAGTTCTTTAATAAGGTTTCTGTACGCTTCAATATCTCTTTCTTTAAGATATAATAAGAAACCTTTTCTCTTACCAACCATTTGAAGAAGTCCTCTACGTGAATGGTTGTCTTTTGGATTTACTTTAAGGTGTTCATTCAAGTGATTGATTCTTGCAGTAAGAAGTGCAACTTGTACTTGAACTGACCCTGTATCATTTTCAGATTGTTTAAACTTAGCAATGATATCTTTTTTCGCTTCCATTTTGTCCTCCTATTTTAATTTGTTTTACCTTTTACGAAGCACGGAGCCAGAAGGTCTCTAACCGACTGCGTAGTAAGGCTTATCGACTTTTTCATTATAGCATAAAGAAAGATAAATGTAAACTATTTTTTAGTTTTTATTTAAAAAATTCTTCTTTTTTCTCAATTATTTCATCAATTCGGTCTACGTAATCTTCTATAAACTTGACATTTGGCTGTCTTTTGATGGTATGTTCAATGTTGTATACCCTTTTGCTTATAGCATTTGCCCCTACTCCTATAATAGTATTGGTCTCTTCCATACTATCAATATTAAATATGCACACATCTCCATCTCTAAAATAGCCAACATTTTCTAGCCCACTCAGTTGGTGTTTTTGCCTATATAAATAATATGGTTTATAGCCATTTTTTGCAAGTGTGTCCTCAGCATAATCAATCATTTTCTCTACGTCTCTATCTTGAACACTACCATTGTTATCAAATAGTGTCGAGCCTTTCTTTAACGACAATGTATGGACAGTGATATTATTTGGATAAAGTTCTAATGCCGTATTTATGGTTCTTTTAAATATTCCTAATTTTTCACCTGGCAATCCTGCAATGAAATCCATGTTGACAACAAAATCTCGGGCAAGTGCCTTTTGATATGCGGAGAGAATATCTTTATTCTTTTGTTTGCGACCTATTCTTTTTAAAGTTGTCTCACAAAAGGTCTGCGGATTGATAGAAATTCGAGTTACACCATGATTTTTGAGTATATCAAGTTTTTCATCTGTTATAGTATCCGCTCTCCCACATTCAACTGTAAATTCGCTTGGTAAAAAGTTGACCTCATTTAAAAGCCTATCTAACTGTCTTGCTGTCAAGACCGATGGAGTTCCGCCACCTATATAAATTGAACGTACAACATATGCTTTTCTTTTTATAATATTCTTAACTGCATTTATCTCTTTTATCACGGTATCAATGTAGATGTCAACTTTGTCCTTAACCCTGCTTAATTCGCTTGAGATAAACGAGCAGTAGACACATCTTGTCGGACAAATAGGTATATTTATGTATAAATCTACAAGATTATCATTTCGAATAATACACTTTTGATTTCGTAGTATGCTTGCCACAAGTTCGGCTTTTTTATGAGATACATAATAGTCTCTTTCAAGTATTTCGGCGACTAGATAGTCTTTCATTTCGCCGTAGTCAATTAGGTCTCTAGCAAGTTTGGTAGGTCTTACTCCTGTCAGCGACCCCCATGGCAAAGTCTTGTTAAGATTTTCAGATAATATCTTATAAAGTTGATTTTTAACCATTCTTTTTCTCAAAGACTTCTTTCTCAAATCAGACAGACTATTATCCATGTCATATGTAAAAGAATATGACTTTTCTTGCCCATCCTTTATATACCTAAATTCATTTGTAATCTTGTTTTTCTCATCAATCTCTGTATGCTTAACTATTATATCACTTACTTCAAAAAGATTAAATAAATCGTTTAGTTCTAGTTGCAATTCCTCTTTATTTGACTCTACCATCGCTCGCTCCTATAGACTTCAGTAACATTTTTAAGATTTCTTATAGACTTTATTGCACTGTCAAGTTCCGCTTTATTCTTAACCTCTATTCGTAGAGTGCAAACAAAACTATCGCCAACATCTTTGGCATCGAAGCCTTTAATATTGATTTTAAGTGATGTTATAAGATTGGTAAGCCTGCCTATGTTATTATCTGACTTGGTTGCTATGACTTTAATAGTAGCCGAGAAAGTTGCACCTTCTTTTACCTGCCACTGTGCATCAATCAAACGTTCTCTTTCAAGATATTTGAGATTTTGACAATTCTTTTGGTGAATAGTGACACCTCTTCCACGTGATATGTAGCCTATAATATCATCCCCCTCAATTGGATTGCAACACCCAGCAAATCTAACAAGCATACCGCTATCTCCATCTACAAGCACACCATCCTTATTTCTCTTTAGATGCACTACTGTATCGACCTTTGGAAGTACAATATTATCATTATTATAAAGGTTTGCATATCGGCTTGCAACCTGCCCTGCCGTCATTGAACCAGAGCCTATAGCAGCATAAAGTTCATCAAGGCTATCCATATTATATCGTTTTAAAATCTCGCTGTTATATTTTTCAGTCATTAATTGTGTTACAGTAAAACCTTTGTCCTGCATTGCTTGATAAAGCATGGCTTTGCCAAGTCTTATATTGTCGTCCTTGAGTTCGGTCTTGAAGAATGCCTTTATTTTTGCTCGGGCCCCGCTCGTTTTAACATACTTGAGCCAATCTCGAGATGGACCTTTTGAGTGTGATGAGGTAAGAATTTCTATAATATCACCATTACACAATGTTGTCGTAATAGGCTTTATCGCCCCGTTGATTTTTGCTCCAACACAACTGTTCCCTATATCAGTATGAATAGCATATGCGAAATCTATAGCCGTTGCACCTGCCGGGAATTCTATAACTCTTCCTTTTGGTGTTTGGACTATTATTACTCCGTCATATAGGTCGCTTTTCAATGTCTCAATGAATTCCTCATTTGACATACTCTTTGCATTTTCAATTGTTTGCCTAAACCATGTTAGACGATTGTCAAAATCGCTCTTCTTATCCTTTTTCTCTTTGTATAACCAGTGAGCACAGACTCCGCCAAACTCCGACTCTCTATGCATCTCTTTTGTCCTTATCTGCACTTCAAGCGGATGCTGATTTTCGACTATAATTGTGGTATGCAATGATTTATAGCCGTTTGGTTTTGGGCTTGCTATATAGTCTTTAACTCGTCCTGCCATTGGCTTATAGATAGCATGAATTCGACCAAGAACCGAATAGCACTCTTCCACTGTGTCAACAATGACTCGCATAGCCAAAATATCATATATTTGGTCAAGTGTAACCCTCTTATTATGAAGTTTGTTAAAAATAGAGGAAATATGCTTTATTCTGCACACTATCTCTCCATTAATCTTTAGGTCATCTAAGATTTTTTGTATTCTCTCTTTTGTAATGGCAAGTTGTTTTTCGTTTTCTTCTCGGTGGCTTTCAATAGTCATCTTTAGTCGTCTATATTCATCAGGATGCTCAAGTCTTATGACATTGTCATATAAATTTTGTTTTAACTTGTCAAGCCCTAGTCTCTCAGCAAGTGGTACATGGATATCTTTTACCTGCTTTACAAATCGCCACTGGCTATCGTCAAGTGGTAGATTTAAAATTGATATATCATAGTAGATACCACCTAGTTTAATTATAACTACACGCATATCATTTGACATAACAAGAAACATCCGTCTTATGTCCTCTATCTCTTCGCTAAGAGTGAGTTGATTGATATCTTGTATAGTCTTGTAGTCCTCTACCATTTTTTGTTCTTCTTGGTTTAAAGACTTTTCTAACTCTTCACCTTCTTTAGGATAGATTTTGTAAAGTTGATACACTAAAAATGCCACCAAAGAATCATTATCAAGTCTAGTGTCTATAATAAGGTTTGTAATAGCATTGATTCTATCAAGATTGAGGTCGAAACTTAAGACCTTTTCTACAATCTTTTTTTCTTTGTCACTTAATTTAAAATTTCTGTCAATCTTTTCTTGCAACTCTTTAAGAGCCGTGCTTTCTGACATTTTCATTCTCTCCTTTAAAAGTGTTTTTAATAAGTAATAGATTATTATATATATTTGATTGTAATAAATCATGCTTTACCTGTTTGTTAATTTTGATTTTTGTTTGCTTGTCACAGGCAAGTTCTATAATTTTAAGTTCATTAAAGACGAGTAAGGCACTGTAGAAGGTGTTAAACGAAACTTTCTCGTTTAAGTCGCACTTGTCATAGAGTTCAAAAACATTGTATATTTCTTTATTAGTTTTGCCCGATATCAACTTATATATTAAGCCGAAAGTCTGCCTTGATAAATCTATACCTGCAAACTTGCGAGGATTACCTATGTCCTCTATAGGTACATAGATTTCGGCATCAGTTATCTTATTGAGTGCTGATATAAAGTTTTTGTCAATGACTGGTGATAGGAAGACAATTTTATTAAAGTTCTTTGCCCATGATAGCCCTTTAGGAGAAAGTAAAAGCGAATTGTAACCTATTTCTCTATCCTCATATATGCCAAACTGATAGATGCCTTGAGTATTATAGTTCTTTGTAAATTCGACATAATCGAAACATGAATATGTTACAAAACAAGTGCCAAACACTGAGGTGGTTGTCCCTCCAACGAATGATAAAAGTTGTTCTTTTGGATAAAGTGTAAATCTTGCATTGCCATCCCCCGAAATGACAAGTTGGTTGAGTTCTATAGAATTTAATTTTTTGTATGCATCCTCCATGATAAAACTTCCGCCATCAAATTCATCTACCACTCCTTTGGCAGAATGAGGCTGAAACTCAAAAATAAAGGATTTCTTTCTAGAAAACTTAATTTTAACTAAGTTGTCTACAAAATTAAAATAAACTAAATTCAACGAGCCTATCTTTATGTTTGCGTGCTGAGGATACTTCTTCATAGGCTGAAGGTCTATATCTTGCGAGGTTATTTTAAATTTTGGTCTTGGATTGTCGCATCCGTAAGGTTCCAAAAGGTCAAGTTCTTTGATAAATTCAGGTGTTATTTCTTCGTCAGTGATATCTTGGTCATAATACTTGATTGGAATAAAGACCTCATCATTAAAGTTGTTCAGTGCAAACGAATTAATCTTGTTTGTGAAAATTTCGTAATTATTTCGCTTTAATGTCAATCCAGCAGCCATCGAATGCCCACCAAATGTCTCTAATATGTCCTTTAATGATGATAAAAGTTCGTGTATATTGATATCTGTTATGCTTCGACCTGAGCCACAAAGAAGGTCACCCTCTTGTGCAAATAAAAATGTCGGTTTATGATATTTCTCTACGAGCCTTGAGCAGACTATACCAAGCACACCTTTATCCCATGCCTTTGATGCTAGGGTTATCACCCTCTGATTTCTCATATCTACCTTGGCGAGTGCCTTTTCACAGTCCTCATAAATCTTATTGCACAACTCTTGTCTTTTTGTGTTGTGCTGTTTGATTTTCTCTAAATCTTTCTTTATTTTAACAGGGTCAGTTTCAAAATATATCTTTAATGAGTCACTTGCATCACCCATGCGACCTGATGCATTAAGTTTTGGACCTATCTTAAATGAAATATCGGTTGCATTTGGTTTAGTAAGCCCAATGTCATACTCTTTAAACATCATTTTAAGCCCAATAGGAAGATATTTATCGCATAGTTTAAGCCCTTTTGTAACAATAGTTCTATTCTCTCCAAGTAGTGGCACAATATCCACAATAGTCGCTATAGCGGTCTCTGGCAAAAATTGTTCGGCTTCTCTTTCGCCTAAGAGGGCTTGAGCAAATTTAAATGCAACACCCGTTCCACAAAGTTCCCTAAAAGGATAATCTTGGTCTGGCAATTTTGCATTGACAACAATTGTATCTGGCAAAATCTCGGGTATTTCGTGATGGTCAGTAACGACGATTTCTATACCTTTATTTTTCGCATACTCGACTTCTTTATAGCATGAGATACCGCAGTCTACAGTTATAATTAAATTGGGTGCAAAAGACTCTGCTATCTTATCAATAACCTGATTTGTTAGCCCATAGCCATCAATAAACCTGTTAGGCAGATAATAATCTGCTTTAATTCCAAATATTTTTAGTGCTTTAAGCATTATAGATGTCGCACTGACACCATCTACATCGTAATCGCCAAAGATAAGCACTTTGTCCCTGAGTTCTTTAGCAAGTTTAACTCTATCAACAAGTTTTTTCATTCCCTTCAACAGATAAGGGTCATTTAACTTTTTAGGATTTAAAAATTCTTCTATATCTTCACTTGTGTTCAATCCTCTCGATAGTAAAAGTTCTGTAACTTTTTCAGATAAATTAAATTCTTGAGCAAAATGCTTTACTTTATCGGCGTCTTTGTTAAAAAATTTTTTAAAAATCATTTTACGCCTCTAACTTTATGATTATATTATATTTTATTTATGTAAATATAGCAAGCAAAATTTTAAAATTATTTTTCTTTATCAAAATTTATAAAGTTAGAGCCTTGATTGAATATTTTGTGAGCAAAGAAGCCAATTCCATTGGTTAAAAATAAAAGGCTTCCATATTTATGGAAAGCCTAAGTAAATGATAGTTTGTATTCTTGTCTTATGTAACCTTATTTTAACTTATATATTAGCCTATGGCAATGTTCGCAGGTTAAAATTCCTTCATCTTCCAATTTGGAGATATTCGCATATGGCAATTCAAACTGGCATCCACCACAAGAATTCCCAGCAAGTGGAACAACCACAGGAAATATATTCTCCTTTCGTCTCTTTTGATATGCTTCAATAATTTTAGGGTCTATGCTTTTTGCGAGAGTTTGAAGTTTGCTTGATATCTCTTTTTGGTTTTCTTCTACAGCCTTTACATCATCTTCGTATGCACTTTTGCTCTTGGCATATTCTTCTTTGCAGTTGTTAAATATTTTTATTGTTTTATTAAAATCAGACAAAACTGAATTGACGTTTTCAGCAAGAGATGAGAGGTTACGTTCAAGTATTGCAAGGTTTTGAGCGAGTTTATCTTTTAGCATGGCGAGTTTATCTATTTCGTCCTTTGACAAAGTTTCAAGATTTTTGGAAGAGAACTCATCCATCTTATCTTGTTGAATTTTAAACTGTTTTTTCACCTTTTCAATTTCATTTAAGAGTGAACCTGCTTTCTCTTCAAGTTTAAAAGACCTATTCTGTGCCTCTTTCATGTTGCTATGCATCTTGCTTGCATTCTTTTTGTTTGCATTGTCTTTAAGTTGTCTTTCTATTTTTACGAGTTGACTATCAAGTTTTTGGTATTCTAAAATTTTGTTTAAATCCATTTTTTTCTCCTTTTACTAATTTATGAAGTCAAGCAATTTTTTACTACGATTTGGATGCTTTAATTTGCGTAGTGCTTTTGCCTCTATTTGACGAATACGTTCTCTTGTTACACTGAATTCTTTACCTACTTCTTCCAGTGTTTTAGCTTTGCCATCAATGAGTCCATATCTTTCTCTAATTACCTGTTGTTCTCGAGGTGTTAAGGTGTCGATAACGGCAAGAAGTTGCTCATGTAATAGTTTTTGTGATGCAACTTCCATAGGACTTTTTGCACTTTCGTCTTCTATGAAGTCACTCATCTTGCTGTCCTCTTCTTCTCCAATAGGTGTTTCAAGAGAAACTGGATCCAATGCAGATTTCTGAATTTCTACAACTTTATTTTCGCTGATGCCCATCTCTTGTGCAATTTCTTCAAGGGTTGGATCTCTTGATAATTTTTGAGTTAAAAGACGTACAGTCCTTCCATACCGATTGATTGTCTCCACCATGTGAACAGGAAGTCTTATCGTTCTTGATTGGTCAGCAATTGCTCTTGTGATAGCCTGTTTTATCCACCATGTCGCATAGGTTGAAAACCTAAAGCCTTTTGTATAATCAAATTTTTCAACTGCCCTTAAAAGTCCCATATTACCTTCTTGAATAAGGTCAAGGAAGGATAGTGAATTTGTGTTTGCCCAACGTTTCGCTATTGAAACAACCAGCCTAAGGTTTGACTGACAAAGTTTGGATTTTGCTTCTTCATCACCCTGTAATATACGTTTAGCAAGTTCTATCTCCTCTTCTGGTGAAAGAAGAGGCACTTTGCCAATATCTTTCAAGTACATTTTTACTGGGTCATCCCCAGACACAAATCCAGCGACACCTAAATCCAATGGCTCTGAGTCTTCTGCGTCTGTATCAGTCTTTAAAATTCTTATTTTGTTATTTTCAAGTTTCTTTATAAACTTTTGAATTTCCTGTGCGGACAAATCAAATTTCAATAATCTAAAATAGACGTCCTCTTCGTTGATAGACCCCTTCTTTGTCGCAACATCAAAAATTCTTTTCATCTCCATTTCAAGTTTTGCGTTATCTGACATAAAATTCCTCCAAATTTTTCTCTCGTAATGCTTTTGCAACTTCACTAAGTTGTTTCATAACTTCCATACGTTCTTCACTGCTAGTGCAGTTTTTATATTTTTCAGTTAGTTCATTTTGCTTCTGCTCTAATATAACTTTGGCAAGCGACCATAAACATTCTTCAAAATATCGTTTATCTGTGCCTTCAAATTCATTAAAGTCAATGTTTAAACATTCCTTTAAGATTGGCATTGAGTCAACATCAAAATAATCAAAATATGATGATATCGGCAATCCTTCTTGGGCTTTTTTGATTACCTCACTATACCGAGGTAGCAGTTTTGAATAATCTATCTTATTATTTACAAAATCTTTTTTATATATAAGCGAACTTAATATAAACTTTATAGCTCTAATATTGCCATTTTCTCTTGAAATTAAAACATTATCAGTTATTTTATTATCACTTTTTTTAGGTGTTTGTTTGCCATTTATTTTATCAAGGTCTCGCCGTAAAACATCTATTGGTATGCCAGTAATTGAACGTAGTTTATCAAGATACGGTTCCTCTTCACTATCTGAGCCAAGTTTTGCAATATGCCTCAAGGCACTAAGTGCAAATTTGCCTTTTTCATCGGGCTTGTCTAAGTTATAATTTTTAAGTTCATAGTTTATTAAATAGTCTGTGATTGGCAGTGCATTGTTTATAAGGTTTTGCAAATATTCCTTTCCATATTCCTTTAAAACTTCATCAGGGTCATGCTTGTCCGGCAATGTCACGATGGTTACATTAAATCCCTCATCCTTCAATATATCAATACTTCTAAGTGTTGCCTTTATTCCAGCACCATCGCCATCAAAACATAACACTACATTGTTTGAAAGTTTTTTAAGTTCGTGTGCATTTTCTTTGGTTAATGCCGTACCCATGCAAGCAACTGTCGATTTAAAACCTGCCCTGTGCATCGCAATGACGTCTATCTGCCCCTCTACAATGATTATCTTATCAAGTCCGCCTCTTTGCTTAAGGGCTTTGACAAGGTTTATGGCAAATACTACCCGTCCTTTTTGAAAAACCAATGTTTCTGCAGTATTCTTATACTTTGCAAAATCTGACTGACCAAGCACCCTCGCACTAAACCCAATACATTCATTAAATGAGTTGAAAATTGGAAATATCAACCGCTCAGCCATAACATCATAATAGTGGTCATTTTTGCATTGAGCCACTCCTGCATCCACCATTTCTTGATACGTAAAACCCTGTTTTTTTAAATAGTCAATAAGTTCGGTCCAGTTGATTGAATAGCCTAGTTTAAAATCGTCAAGTTCTTTCTTCGTAAACTGCCGTGTTTTTATGTAATCTTGTGCAGGCTTTGCGATAGGCAAATATAAGTTTTCTTGGTAATGCTTGTAGGTTGCATCAAGGAGTTTTAACATTCGCTCCTTCGCTTTTTTCTTTTCTATAATTTCCTTTTCGCCTGTAAATTCTGGGACTTCCATACCAGCATTTTTTGCAAGTATTTTTACAGCCTCGGCAAAATCGCATGATTCATACTTCATTACAAAAGAGATAACATCTCCCGACTCTTTACAGCCAAAACAATAATAAAAGCCTTCATCTTCACTCACCGAAAAAGAGGCTGTCTTTTCATTATGAAAAGGACAACAAGCCCAATATCGGCTTCCCTTTTTCTCTAGATGAACATATCTACCTATGATTGAAACAATGTTATTCCTCTGCTTTAACTGATAAAGCCAGTCAGCAGAATAGCCCTTATTTTGCAACTAACAAACTCCTAAATATGCCTTTTAGTCTTATTATACTACAAACTTCTTAAAATTCCTTTTAAAAAATCAAAAATTATTTATTTTATTATAACTTTTCTACAAAATAATAGCAATGATTGTTTAAAATTAGAACTTTTCTTGCATATTTACTTCTCAAATCGAGCATTTTAGGTAAAAAACAAGTTAGATAAGACTGCCTTGAAGGTAAACGTCAGGTATTTCACCAACTATTATATTTTCGCACAGCAAAACCTCTAATTCTGTTTGAAAATTTTCTGTCATGCCAGGCAGCACCATACCGATATTAGAATTCACAACAAAATAAAGTCTATGAATTGTTTGATTTATCCCTGCCCCGTTAAAAGTAGAATCAACCTTTGTTGATACCGTCCCTATTGGCACAAGTTTTATTGACACATTAGGACCAAGCCCAAACAAAAAAGGAATTCCTGTAAATGTACCGAGTGTTATATCAATCCCTTCTTCTCCAAGTGTATTAAATTCGTCTTGAACCCGTTTTGTTATCTCTCTAATTATTATATTAACTTTTACAGTATCAACCTCTATAAGTTTTACTTGATTTTCACCTGAATAAGTTATAGTAACTAAATCACTATAAGAAATATTATCCTCTTCCATCACGTCACCTACAACATTACTTATAGTACTTGTGGCGATTGAACGTACCTTCTCTTGACTTAACCCAACAATTATAGGACAAACCACTTTAAAATAATAAACTAAGCATAATACAATTAAGATTAGAATAATACATAAAAAAATCCTAAATTTCGTCTTACAGGACATCTTCTTTTTCTTCTTTTTTGTCACAACATAGTCTATCATACATTATTTATATGATAAAAACTAAAAAAGATTGACAACTCTTTGTCAATCTTAAAATTACTACTATGCATGGCATAATAACCATATCTAGTATTATATATTACAAACATAATACAATATATTGTAGTATGTCATGTATAATACTGGCTAATTTTTTGTTTTAGATTTGAATATCAAACTAAATACGAATGCAAAAAATATTGCTGCCGCTATTCCACCCGCAGTGGCCTCTACCCCTCCAGTGAAGGCACCTAATAGTCCTTTTGCTTTAACAGCAGATATTGCACCTTTTGCAAGTGAGGCACCAAAACCAATAATCGGTACATTTATCCCCGCCTTTGCAAATTCAGAAATCGGGTCAAAGATACCAAATGCTTGAAGAAGAACCCCTATCAACACAAAGGTCACAAGTATTCTTGCTGACGTAATATTGGTATAGATTATCAATACTTGACCAAGCATACAGATAAACCCACCGATTAAAAACACCCATAAATAATACATACCCTCTCTCCTATTTATTTTTATTATAAATTTTTGTTTTTAAATAGCAACTCATGTTTTAGCCATGATATTTTCAATAAGATTAAAATTTTGCGAGATATTACTTTATATTTCTAATAACAAGTATAAGAATGATAAATTAAAAAATTAATTATTTATATGTTGCTGATTTTTCTTGCTAATTGAAGTCCTTGTAGTCTTCTTGGACTGATTGTTTTTCACATTCCTATTTGAAGTAGTCGAAGTTTTTATATCCTTTACACTATCATCACATTCAAGGACTATTGCATGGCACACCCCTGGAATAGTCTCGCCTTGCTGAGAGGCTGTGGTTGACATCAATGCGCCTGTCGGCATAAATAAAACCCTTTTATATTCTCCAGTTCTAAGTTTCTTTATAATGTACGAATTAAGAATAGTAGCACTGCATCCACAACCGCTACCGCCAGACAACGTATTTTGATTTCTTGTATAGTACATTTGTCCACAATCATTGTAATTAAGCCCAAGTTTTATCCCTTGGTCTTCCATTAAATCAATCAGTATTTCACTGCCAAGTTTGCCAAGGTCGCCTGTTACTATCAAATCATAATCATCAGGTGTGGTCTTTGTATCACGAAAATGAGCCAGCATTGTATCCATTGCAGCCGGTG
>ERZ1643249.1034-NODE-1034-length-28940-cov-8.827592_pt1 | contig 28940 bp, 23 predicted proteins | sample MGYA00579263_ERZ1643249 | MGnify/ENA primary metagenome ERZ1643249 (study PRJEB29033, sample SAMEA4952264) | chicken gut metagenome | biome: Broiler Chicken; feature: Gastrointestinal Tract; material: Caecum | place: Ireland | collected 2018 | study: Broiler...
AGCCGCACCACAATGCCTAAAAGCCGCACTTGTCTATGCCAAGCACACGCCACGGTGCCAAAGAGGTTATTTTGACGCCTAAATCAAACGCGTTTCTATGTGTTTTAGGATTGATTTCCACAATCAAATTTGAGTTTGAAGAATAAAGCTTATTGTTTGAGTTTATTTTTTTGTTGCATTTCGTTTGGGAGTATTTGAAAACGATTATAAAATCTTTTTGCAAAATAAGAGAGGGTATTAAAACCACAAGCAAAGGCAAGTTATTTCATGGATTGATAGCAAATGAAAAATTATGGGCATTATTGTTGGTCGGCATGTTGCTTATATCCGGCATATCCTTTTTAGGATGCAGATAATATCAGGTTTTAAGCAGTGGCAATTTTTTTAAATAAATATATTTGATGCTTTCGGCAGAGTAATAAAATCAATCGATGGAAGTATTTGTAAAAGTTAGTTCAAGAAGCTGAAAATATATGTTTATCTTGTTTGAATATAGGAATCGTTTAAATTTTTACGGTGTTTTACGAGTAAAATATCATTTTGTTATATTGTTTGATTGATTTGTTATGGATAAAGCGAAAACCTGGTGATATACTGACTGTAATTAAATGTAAAGGAGTTATAAGAATGAAAAAATTTTTATTGTGTATTCTTTCCGTGTGTTTGTGTTTGTTTCCGTTTTCCGCTTGTAATGAAACGGGAGAAGAAACAAATTCCGTATCCGAAGAAAAAGAAACATATGCGGTGCAGGATTTGTCTTTTGAAAAGAATACCGATTTGGAAGTGGGCGGGGGCATGGTATCGTTTCGAGCCGCGGGAAAGAGTAAAGAACTGAGTGAATATAAAATTGCGTGGGCAGCTGATGGAGAACGCTTGAAAGATTATAAATATCTTGCCTCGTATACGACGGAGAGAGATGTTTATTATTATGAAATTCCGTATTTTATTTACATACCTCATGAGGCAGAGCAAATTGTGGTGGAATCTTATAAAAGCGGGGAATTGATTGATAAAGCGACGGTGGATATTTCGAATTTAAAACGTTCGGAAAAATTGTTTGAATTTCAGGTGATCAGCGATTTGCAGCTTGACGATACAAGCACATTGAAACATGAACGCGCAAAAACGGCTTTTAGCCAAATCAAGGAGTTTTCTCCCGAAACGGCAGGTATTTTCATCGTTGGCGATATGACGGATCACGGTCATGAAAACGAATATCAAGAAATGAATTCCATAATTGATGAAGTTTACGGGGAAAACAAACCCTATATAGAGTGTATTATCGGCAATCACGAGTCATTTGACGGACAGTCTTACAGTGATTTGATGAAATTATACCAAAAATATACAGGACATGACAAATCTTATTTTTCCGTTGAGATAGAAGGTTTGAAGTTCATTGCGCTCGGGTCGGTAAAAGCGAGCAGTGAAGGCGTGGGTGTTCGTTGCGAACTCGGTACAGAACAAATTAACTGGCTGGAACAGGAGTTGGCGGCCGCAGGGAACGAAACGACATTTGTATTTTTGCATCAGCCGCTGAAAGATACGGTTTCTGGCTCACTCAGCGATTTGAATCAGACATGGGACGGGTTAAACGAATCGGAAGTTGCGCGGTTGAGAACTATTTTTAAAAAGCATCCTAATGCAGCGCTTTTTACGGGGCATACGCACTGGCATTTGGAAAGCGAACGCGCGGCTTTGATTGGAAACGGTTCTGATGCGAATTTTTTCAATACCGCTTCGGTCGGATATTTATGGCAAGGTACGGGAGCAGGAGAAGAATACGACGGAAGTCAAGGACTGTTTGTGGAAGTGTATCGGGATTACGTGGTCGTGCGCGGCCGGGAATTCCAGTTTAATCAATGGCTTACGAGCGCGCAATTTGTTTTCTCGCGCATATAAGGAAGGCAGTGTGCTTTTCAAAAAACAAAGGATAGAAATTAAACTAAAAAGCAGCCTCTTGGCGGCTTTTTAGTTTAATTTCAAAATTATTTATTTTTTGTTTTCTCATTTTTTCTGTATTCGCTGGGCGTCAGTTGTATATGTTTTGAAAAAATTTCCGAAAAATACGTCGGATTGTTAAAGCCTACGCGGATAGAAATTTCTGTAATGGACAGATCGGTGTCTCTCAGTAAAAATTGTGCCTGCGACAAACGGACTTTCGTTAAATACTGCATTACGCTGATTCCGTAAACTTCCTTGAAAAGAGAAGTCAGCGCCGCTTTGGAGACGTAGATCATGGAACAAAGTTGTGGCAGCGTGATATCCTGATTATAGTTTGAATCGATGTATTGTTTTATGATTTTGGCATTGTTTCTGTTTTTAATGGGGAGTTGCGATTCCACGGGACTGTCCGCATTGAACATACGGCAGATTTCCACAAGAATCTGATTTAAGATTCCGTGAATTTCCAAAAGATAGCCGAGTTTTTGGCTTTTGAGTTCCGTTAAGCTTACCTGAATGTAACGATAAATCGGATTGTTTTTGTTCTTGAAACTATGTTGATTAAAAGGAAGCGTGCTTATGCAATTTTTTTTAAGATTGGAAATTTTAAGATTATCTACGGAGAGACAATAATATAAAAGGGGTGTTTCGGTGGAGGAATATTGGTCGTGTAAAGTCCCTGCGTTTACTACAATCATGTCGTGCGCTTTAACATTATAGACGTGATGGTCTGCAAAAAAAGAGCCCTCTCCGCTTTCAAAATAAAATATTTCGAGATGCTGATGAAGATGAACGGAATGTTCTCGCGGATCTTCGTTTTCGATTTTTGCCATTGATAAGAGTTTTGGTTGTTGGTAATTCAAATCCTCCGAATTGTTGTTCGACTGGTTTCCGACATAATAATACGCGTAGAATTTAGACATGGTTTTCTCCTTTTGTTCCTTTATATTATATAACAATGATAAAAATAAAAACAAGTATTTTACAAATAAAAGTACTTTTGTTATGTTTTTTTTTATCATTGTTAATGAAAATAGTAAAACTTGGATTTATATTATGAGTGTAAAGATAAAATTGACTCAGGAGTATAAAATGAAATCAGTAAGAAAAGGAATAATTGCTCCGTTTGACGGCACTTTCGGAAATTATTGGCCTAGCATTGCTCGCTTGCCGAACGGAGGACTGGCGGTCGTGTGGTCTGGGGGGCGTCGCAATCATATCTGTCCGTTTGGAAAACTGTTGATTTCCCGTTCGTACGATGAGGGAAATACTTGGTCGCCACAAGAAGTGCTGCTCGACAGCCCGCTTGACGATCGCGATGGAGGAATTACGGTATTTAAAGATCGTGTGATCGTAACTACTTTTAATAATTCGAGGGAATTCCAAAGAGCATGCTTGTTACGTTGGCCCGAGAGCAGACCGGAGGGCGAAGCTGAGTTGATTCAAAACTATCTGAACGAGGTGACGGACGAAGAGGAGAGCAAGTGGTTTGGTTCTCTTTGCGCCGTTGGCGACGGCCAAAAATTCGGCAAGTTCTTTAAGGTCCCCGTTACTGCGCCGCACGGACCGATTGCGCTGTCCGATAAGCTGCTTTATGTAGGCAGGGCGTTTATGGGCGATGAAAATATAAAATGGCCAAATTGTTTAAAAGAAGGTATTTATTATATGGAATCCGAGGACGGCTTGCAATGGAGTGACCCGATTGCCGCTCCGCCTGCGGAAGACGACGTGTTTTTATGTGAACCGCACGGATTTGAATGTCGAGATAAAAGCGTATTTATAGCGGCCAGATCGCACGCGCAAAATAATTATGCCGATATGAGCATTTACTTTAACCGAATCGAAAACGGTAAATTCGGCAAATGGCGGCCTTCCGGAATACACGGCGCACCGCCGCACTTTCTGCGGTTGGAAAACGGCGACGTTCTGCTTGTGTACGGAAGGAGGGAAAAACCTTACGGTATTCGTGCAAAATTGAGTAAAGATGACGGGATTAGCTGGGGTGAAGAAATTATTTTGGAAGATAATACAGTCAACGCGGACATCGGTTATCCAGCATCGGTGCAATTGAAAAACGGCAATATTTTGACCGTGTGGTATCAGTATTGCGGAGATGACAGGTTGGCTAGCGTGATATATAAAGAATGGGAGATATAAAAATGAAAAAATTATACGTGCCGATTATAACGCCGTTTCGAGAAGACGAAACGGTAAATTACGAGGCTTTAAAAAAAATAACGAAAGGATTGTTATCGGAGGGGGCAGATGGAATTTATGCAGGCGGAAGTAGCGCCGAATGTTTTCTGATGACGATGGAAGAACGGATGAAAACGCTTGAAACCGTTATTTCCGCCGCAGATGGCGCGCCCGTTATCGCACACATCGGCGCAATCGGGACAAAACTTTCCGAAGAACTTGCCGTTCATGCGGAAAAGGCCGGCGCGAGTATGATTTCAAGCGTTCCGCCCTTTTACTTTTCCTATGATTTTGAATCGATAAAAAGATATTATTGGGATCTGGCGGATTCCGTAAAACTGCCGCTTATGATTTATTATATACCTTCCAATACCAGCCATCAATTAAGCGCCGCGCAATTAGCGGAAATTATGGACGGACGGGAAAATATTACTTCTATCAAATTTACGAGTTTCGATTATTACAAAATGCAGCAGTTGCACGAAATGACCAAAAAAGAGGTGATCAGCGGTAAAGACGAAGGCTTTATTTCTGCAATGGCAATGAACGCTGACGGGGCGATCGGCACTACATTCAACTGTTATTTTGCACATTATAAAAAAATACTTTCGTATTTAGAAAACAACGATTATAAATCGGCTTACGAAGTGCAATGCAAGGCCAATGCTATCACTGCGGAACTGTGCTCCGTGAATTTGTTTGACGGGGTGAAAGTTCTCTTGCAATATAAAGGATACGATGCAGGAATTCCCCGTCGGCCGAACGGCAGGTTAGACGCAACAAGCCGTAAAAAATTGATTGATTGCTATAAGAATAACATGATTTGAAATGGAGGTAAAAACGATGTTGAAAAAATTTGCAACGGTTATTATGGCGGCGGTCACGGCGCTGGGAGCCGGGAGTTTGTTTTCCGGTTGCGGAGAGCAGATCGACACGCCCGTCGATGAAACGAAAACGCAGCTGTATATCGGAAACTATGACGGCGGCGTGGGAACGCAATGGCTGTATGAAGCGGCAAGCCGCTTTGAGGAAAAATATAAAGATACGGAGTTTGAACCGGGAACAGGCAAAAAGGGAGTCGAAGTTAGAATCAATCCCGATAAGACCATGTTTCACGGCGGCAATATCCTTATGAAACTTCCTTCCATAAAAGAACAGATCGTCTTTACCGAACAAGTGGATTACGATGTATTTGCTTCTTCCGGTTCTCTGGCGGACGTTTCGGATATTTTCAAAGATCCGCTGAGCGATTTCGGCGAAACGGAATCTATTTACGATAAAACCGATCCGGCAATCAAAGAATATCTGAATTTTAACGGCAAAGTATACGCTGTGCCGCACTATCGTCTTCTTACGGGACTTCAATATAATGTAGACCTTTTTGAAGATTACGGATTTTATTTCAACGCAGACGCGTCGGGATTTGTATCGCCCGGCACGACCGCGGAGGAAGAAACCCGCAGTAAAGGTCCCGACGGAAAAACCGGCGTGATCGACGGAATTGATTATTCTTACGACGACGGTCTGCCCGCAACTTACGACGAATTTTTCCGACTTTGCGAATATATGTACGATAATTCCGTTATGCCGCTCATCTGGACGGGGCAAAACCGTGCGCAGTATGCCGGCGGACTGACTTGGTCGCTTTACGCTGACTATGAAGGGCGGGAAAAGTTTATGAAAAACTTTAATTTTTCCGGCGACGTGGACGATATCGTTACGTCTTTCGATAACGGCAAACCCGTATTAAAAACCGAAACGATTACGCCGGAAAAAGGATATTTGCTCCGCCAGCAGGTTGGTCGGTATTACGCTCTTGATTTTATGGAAAGGCTCGTCAAAGGTGGGTATTGCGATCCGAAGTCGTTCTCGCTTACGTTCTCGCATCTGATGGCGCAGACGGAATTTGTCAGCCGCTGGTGCGACGGGGTAAAGGACGCGAATCTTCCCAGCGATACATGGCCGATAGCAATGCTGGACGACGGCAACTGGTGGGAAAACGAGGCGTCGCTCAACGTTTCGGAAGGTTTTGGTCTTGCGGAAACGATTTTCGGTGAAGCGGGTAAAAAAGAAAACCGCCGTTTTGCTATGATGCCGTTGCCCAAGGTTTCGACAAAGCAGGTCGGAGACGTATTTTCGCTTGCGGAAAACAATACTTCCTACGCTTTCATCAACGCCTATACCACAAAAGATGAAAATATTCTCAAACTTGCAAAGTTGTTCATTCAGTTTTGCAGTACAGATCAGGAAATGCAGTATTTTACCGCAAAGACGGGCGTACCTAAAGGGCTTTCCTACGATATGCCTGAAGAATATTTGAATGAAATGACATACTATCAGCAAAGCGTATGGCATATCAACAGCACTGCAGATGTTATTTGCCCGTATTCTTCCGCTAAAATTTACAGAAATAACGCTTCTTCCTTGCGTTTCGGAACCGACTGGATGACGCCCACGTTTAACATAGCGGTCGATGCGTTCCATGAAAACAAAATAGACGCCGTTGGATTCTTCAACGGTATGGCGATGTCTGAGGCGGATTGGGAAAATAAATATTCCAAAGATTTTTAGGAGGCGGCTTTGTGAATACGTTAAAGCAAAAAAGAGAGCTGAGCAGAACGGCGAAACAAAGGATTTTTTTCTGGTGTATCATCACGTTGCCTTTATTGCAATTCTGCGTTTTCTATATAGGTGTAAACCTAAATTCGTTTTTGCTTGCCTTCCGCAATTATGATTATGAAACGGGGTATTCGTTTGCAGGTTTTAACAATTTCAAAAGAGTTTGGTACGATTGGATTAACAACGAAATTTTCGGCGTAATGTTTGCAAACTCTTTTTTGACCTATGTAGTTACATTATTTGTCGGACTTACGCTTGCGCTGCTGTTTTCGTATTTTATCTATAAAAAAATGCCGCTGTCGAATATGTTCCGCGTCATGCTTTTCATGCCGAACATCCTTTCTACGTTGGTAATGGCGTTGCTTTTTAAATATTTTTCGGAAAACGCCATCCCGGAATTGTTCGGCAATTCTATCGGCGGGCTTCTTTCCACAACCAAAACGGCAATGCCTACGCTTTTATTTTTCTTGGTTTGGACGGGGTTCGGCACGCAGGTGCTTATGTTTGTAGGTGCAATGAACAATATTTCGGAATCGGTGGTGGAATCGGCAAAACTCGACGGAATTTCGCCGATTAAGGAATTTCTTTTTATAACCGTTCCTTTGATTTGGCCGACGGTTGTAACGTTTATCATCGTAGGCATTTCGGTGCTTTTTACCAATCAGCTCAATCTTTACAGTTTTTACGGAAGGGGGACTCCGTTTGGGGTGCAGACGGTGGGATATTACCTGTATAAATCCGCGCAGAGCGGTACTTTGCCGGAATATCCGTATCTTGCCGCTATGGGGTTGATGCTTACGTTTATCACGTTGCCGATCGTATTGCTGGTTAAACGGCTGTTAGAAAGATTCGGACCGAGGGTGGCATGATGAAAACAAAGAAAGTAGACGCGTTTTTTATCTTTAAAATCATAATCTGCGTGATATTGCTGCTGTATTGCGTGTTGCTTTACGTCCCGTTGATATGGGGGGTGTTTACGTCTTTCAAAACGTCCGGAGAGTTTCGACTGAACGCTTTCGGATTTCCCGAAAAGTTTACTCTTCAAAACTACATGCAGGCATTTAGGCTGCTGTATGTCGACGTATCGCGGGGAGTAGGCGTAACAGTGCGTGTCAGGCTCATTCATATGTTCGGCTATTCGATTTTATATGCCGGAGGCTGCGGATTGATTGCCACGGCTACGGCTTGTATTATGGCTTATGCCGTTGCAAAATTTTCAAAGTTTTACATGAGCAAAGTGATATATATGATCGTACTTGTCGCTATGGTCACGCCGATTGTGGGAAATCTTCCTTCGGAAATTCAGGTTGCCCGCACGCTCGGATTATTCGATACGATGTGGGGTATATGGATCATGAAAATGAGTTTTCTCGGAATGTATTTCCTGGTGTTTCACGCAACGTTCAAAAGTTTACCGGACGATTTTGCGGAAGCGGCTTATTTGGACGGTGCGTCGGAATTGCGGGTGATGGTCAATATATATCTGCCTTTGGCGAAATTCACGTTTTTTACGATATTGTTGCTGAATTTTATCACGTTCTGGAACGATTACCAAGTTCCGCTCATTTACATTCCGAGTTATCCGACGGTGGCGTACGGTATATTTACGTACAGTAACTCTAATCTTACGGACAATTCCAACGTACCCAGTCAAATCACGGGATCGATCATTATGATCGTGCCGATTTTGATTTTGTTTTTAGTGTTTCATAAAAGGCTTATAGGCAATGTGTCTATGGGCGGGATTAAAGAATAAGGAGGAGTATATGATAAAAAAATCGTCATGGCTGATCGTTTTGGCAAGTTTTCTGATAATGGCGCTTCTGCTTTGCGGTACGGTTCTTGTGACCGCGGGCGTGAACAAATCTTCCGTCAGTCGCGAAGAGTTGCGCGAGTGGTATTATAAAGGCGAAACGCTTGTGCCTCCAGAAATAGAAATTTCTTACGGGAATGAAAAGAAAAACGGCGTTTCTACTTTGATATTTCCTTCGGGCAAAGCGCAGAAAGCGGATAGCTATTATCTTGATGAAGAGGGCGAGTATACTTTGCGGTATACTGCGGAATTCTCCTCGGTACCCGTAGAAGAAAATTTTACTTTCCAGGTTGTTCAGCATCTTTATGAATTTTCCGGCAGCAAGTCAAAAGGCTATTACGGCGTGCACGAAGACGTTCCGGACAGGAAGGGAATTGTAATAGAGCTTGCAAAGGGAGAGGAATTTATTTTTAACCGTCCCATCGATCTGAACGGAAAAACGAAAAAGGACAGTTTGATCAAGTTATTCCAGATTCCCAGTCAGATCGGCGTAGCGGACGCGAACCAGATTATATTTAAGTTAACCGATACGGAAGATCCTACCAATTACCTTACCATTACCGCGCAAGCCGCGTCTAACGCGAATGCTCCGTGGTCATGGAACAATATTTACGTTCGTGCCGGCGCGCCTTTCCAGCCGCAGTCCGGGTGGGAAGGGAAAAAGCTGCACAGCGGAGATAAATGGGGGTGTTCCACGCCGTTTTCTCTGTACGGCATTTGTTACGGAACGAATACTTATAAAACGCAGACATTCAGCCTTCAATTCGATTATGAAAATAAAAGGCTGCATACGGGCGACGCGGCAACGGAAGTTGTAAAATTTGACGATCCCGCGGTGTTTGAAGAATTTTGGTCCGGTTTTGAAAAGGGAACGGCAAATCTTTCCATCAGCTGCGGAATGTATAATAAAAACTATATGACGCTGGTTCTTACGGATATTGCGGGGTTCGATTTGGCTAACGCCGATGTGGTGAAAGTTGCTGACGGCACTGCACCCGTGATCGAAGTTGAACACGGCGATATTCCGCAGGCGGTGGTAAATAATCCATATTCCGTTTTTCCCGTAAAAGTTACGGACGATCAGGACGATTCACCTGAAATCACCTGTAAAGTTTTTTACGGTTACGGTTCGAGTTCGGCTTTGGAATACGATGTCGTTGACGGAGCGTTTATTCCCGATAGAGCGGGCGAATATATCATCGAGTACCGCGCAAGGGATTATTTCGGCAATGTCGCAATCAAAACTGTTGCGGTTACCGCGGGAGAAAGGAGCAATCCGCTTACGATAGAATTAAAAGGCGAGGCGGTTGAAGGCGTTGCAGGTAAAGAAGTTGCGCTCAAAGACTATACGGTATCAGGGGCAATCGGTTCTTACGACGTGAGCATAAAGGCAGAACTGAAAGATTCGGATATAGTATACGAAGTAAAGGACAATAAGTTTATTCCCGAATACGAGGGAACGTATAAAATTACTTATACGCTTAAAGATTATATAACCGCAGTGACGGCTGATTACGAATTAAAAGTCGTGAAAGGAACGGAAGTGAGCGTGCGCGCTCTTCCCGAAATTCCCGACTATCTGATCGTCGGCTGTATGTATAATTTTACTGCCGCGAAAGGAACGGATTATTCTTCCGGAAAGCCTGTGGATATCCCTTTAAATATCTTAACTTCCGATAAAAACGCGCAGGTCGTAAACGGATTTTATATTCCCGGTACCGCGGGAAAAACCACGTTGACGTTTGTGGCGGACAACGGTGCTTCAAAAGCTGAAATGACCGCCGAAGTCGAAGTAGTGAACGTAGGTTACGGCGAAAACCTCAATATCGCAAATTATTTTTACGGCGACGGCGTGACGTATAACGCCGATCTTAACAGCCTGACCGCGGTCGTGAAAAAAGACGCGTCTTTTGAGTTTATCAACGAACTCGACGCAAATTTCAGCGCCGTACTGAATGTTGACGATGTCAGAAACTTTTTTGGCGCGTTTGAAGTGCGCGTTTGCGATTCGGCAGATGAAAGTCAGGCGTTTGTCATAAAGTTTTTGAAAAACAAATCGGGTGAAAACGTAGCGGTGCAAATAAACGGCGTTGCTGCGGGAAGCATAAACGCCAGCTGGTTTGGAGACGGATCGGATTTTTCCATTTCTTTCAACAATAAAACCTGCAAGCTCAATATCAACGCTTTCAGTACGGTTTGTAAAACCACCGCAACGGGAGAATTGTTTACGGGATTTTCTTCCGGCAGAGTCCGCGTTGCATTTTCGCTGATGGGCGTTACGGGTGAGTCCGGTTTGAAGATCATGCGCCTTAACAACCAGACCTTCAAAAGCGGCGTAAATGATATTGGCCGTCCGCAGATCACGGTTTTAGGCGATCTCGTGAGAAACTATAAACCGGGTGATGTTGCTTCGGTAGTTCCCGCTATCGCTACGGACGTGCTCGATCCTAACGTGGATTTCAGCGTAAGCGTGCTCGATCCGGAAGGAGAAGTGGTCGTCGCTCTCAACGGCGTTGTGCTTTCCGAAGTTAATCCTGCGGTTGTCTACGAATTCAAGGTGGAAAAGCAGGGGAATTACAGCATAACCTGGGTTGCAAAAGATACCTCGGGCAGGGAAGAGAAAGTCGTTTACACGATCGGTGTCGTTGATAACGAAGATCCTGTAATTTCTTTCGAAAGCAGCGCTCTTCGTGTAGGTAAAACGGGGAAAAAGCTTTCCTTGCCGAACGTAAAAGTGACAGACGATTTTTCGCAAAATATCAAGCTTCACGTTTATGTCACACAGCCCGACGGCGTTATGAAAACGGTGAGCTATGAAAACGGAGAAAAGAATTCCTTTGTTCCCGATATGGCGGGTAAATGGAAAGTTACTTTCTATGCGGCAGATGAAGCGGGCAACACGGCGGTGCTGAGTTATTTTGTAGATGTTGAATAAGGGTGACGCTATGAAAAAGAAATTTTGTATTTCAATCATTATATTGATGACGGCAATAATAGTTTTCGGTTCGTTTGTCGGATGTAACAAGCAAAAAGAAGAAAACGAAACCTATTGGAATAACGGCATACACGAAATAAAAGTCAGCGAAGGGACTGCGGATTTTATCAAAAGCGGTTTATCCGAGTATACCATTGTTATACCGGAAAACGCGTCGTTGACAATAGAAAAAGCCGCGACGGAAATCGTTACGAACGTGCAGAATGCGAGCGGTATCGTTTTGGATGTCGTAAAGGAACCGCAAGGGAAAACGGATAAAATTATTTCCGTAGGCAATACAAAGGCGGCGAAGGACGCCGATGCGCTTCCGCTTTCCGTTTCGGAAAAATTAGGAGATCTCGGTGTACGCGTTTATACGAAAAACAGTAACGTTTATCTGCTCGGCAATACCGATAACGGTTCTTTATATTCGGTTTATACTTGGCTTCATTATCAACTCGGTTTTGAAACTTACGGCGTAGACGAAGTGGCGTTGATGTCCGATGTCGAGAACTTAAAACTCAAAGAAATGGATATCGTCGATGTTCCCGATATTCCTTATATGCAATCGACATACGGATTTACCGATTATAATGCGACGTTCCGCGACAGAATGCGTATGCCCGATATGATTTTCATGCCGGTGAACGGGGACACGTGGCACAACAGTTTCAGCTATATCGATCCCGATACGTACAGCTACAAGAAAGAGTGGTTCAGTGACGATCGTACGCAGCTTTGCTATACGGCGCACGGCAACGAAGCGCAGCTCAGCGGGATGATCGACGTGGTTGTGGAAAAGATCAAGGAAATTTTAACGCAGGAGCCTGCCAAAACGCATATCACCATTACGCATGAAGACTCTGCAACGTGGTGTACCTGCGCTACTTGCTCGGCATTGAAAGAAAAATACGGAACGGACGCCGTTTCTGTAATCCGTTTCTGCAATCAGGTCAGTCGCACGTTGAATAAGTGGTTTGAAACCGAAAGCGGAAAGCCGTATAAAAGGGATTTGCAAATCGCGTTTTTCGCATATCACGCAACGGAGCCTGCTCCTGCAAAATATGACGAAAAGGAAGAAAAATACGTGCCGATAGACGAAACCGTCGTATGTGACGACAATGTAGGCGTGATTTATGCGCCGATCAGCGCAACGTATCAAAAGAATTTTTCGTCGGAATACAACAAGGACTATAAAAAAATATTCGACGGCTGGGGTGCGGTAACCAAAAACATTTATATGTGGACGTATTCCACAAACTTCCACTATTATCTTGTGCCTACAAATACTTATAATTCCATGCAATACAATTACCGTTTGTGGGCTAGCGGCGGCGTTGTATGGCTTTTGGATCAGGCGCAGTTCAACAATCCGCAGTCCACGGGATTTTCCGCGTTAAAACTGTATCTGAATACAAAATTGCGTTGGAACGTAAACGAAAATATAAACGATTTGACGGACGCGTTCTTTGCGAATTATTTCGGACCCGCTGCGGAAAGCATGCGTAAATATTTTGAAGAATTCCGAGCGCATTCTCAGTATCTGGAAGACGAAATGAATTATATCGGCAATTGTTATTTAGAGCCGCTTGACCAAAAGTATTGGCCGAAAACGCTGTTGGAGCGTTGGATAGGATATTGTGACCAGGCGATTGAAGATCTGGAGGCTTTGAAGGAAAAAGATCCTATTCTTTATAAAATCTATCGCGATAACATTGTTTTGGAAAGCATATCGCCCCGCTACTTGTTGCTGGATCTTTGGTCAAATCGTTTTGGGGAAAGCGAACTCAAAGATATGCGCAATCAATTCCGCAACGACTGTCTTGCTTGTGAAATTACGCAATATGCGGAAAAAGTGCCCATTTCCGATCTGTGGTCGAAGTGGGGAATATAAGCAATTATATGGTTTCATATAAAAATAAAAATGATAAGGAGAAACAAAAATGAAAAAGAAAGTTGTGTTGCTTGTATTTGCGATGGCGATGCTGCTTATGGGGCTCGGCGCGTTTTCCGCATGCAAGGATGATCCGGCTGAGACCCCGACTGCAACGGTAACGATCAGTAAAACCTCTTTGCAGATCGACCGTTACGGCTCGGCGGAATTGACCGCTACTGCCGATATTGCGGGAAAGATCGTTTGGTCGAGTTCCGACGAAAAGGTCGTCGTCGTAAACGATGGAACGGTAACGGCAATGGGTACGGGCAGTGCTAAAGTCATTGCGACGCTTGAAGGTACTTCCGCAAAAGCGGAGTGTGCGGTAACGGTCATACCCGCTTCGCAAGTGCCGGTAATTTCGTTTGATAAAAACGAGGTTAAGATCGACGAGGGTAAATCTCTGAAAGTCAGCGCCGCATTGAATTACCGCGGCGAAGATGTAGACGTGGAATTTACTTATTCCGTCGAAAACTCCCAAATCGCTACCGTAGATAAAGACGGAAACGTAGTCGGCGTGAGCGTTGGCGAAACCAAAGTGGTTGCGCAGACTACATGGAGAGGTGAAACTTTCAAACGCTCGATTGACGTAAAAGTGCAGCCCGACGCTTATCTGGTCGTCAAGACGGAAAGCGGAGAAGTTCCCGTAGACGTTACCCTCAGATCGTCTCTGCCCGAAGGAACAGACTCGTCTTATATAGACGAAATCAAGTTGGTTGCGCAGGCTACGGAAAAAGGTGAAGCTTCGGCTGCAAAAATTTCTTGGAGTGTAGACGGCGACGCGGTCACCGTGGATGAAAACGGTCTTGTCGTTGCGCAAAAAGCGGGCGAAGCGGTTGTACGCGCCGAATTTAAAACTACAAGCGGCGGTTATACGATTTTTGCGGAAGTACCCGTTACCGTCGTGCTGCCCGATGTGATAACCGAAACGGTGTTGGTTTGCGAAAGAACTGACAGGAGCGGCATTATAGATGTTTCGCAGATAGACGGAAAAGTTCTGGATGTACAATTTGAGGGCGTTAGCATTGCGCAGGTTGAAGACGGCAGCGTTGCTTTGCGCTATGAATGGGTTGAGTCGAAAACTGACGGCGAATACGAAGTATCCGTTCTTACCGAAGACGTCATTTATGTAGCGAATGTTTCGATCATTACGAAGTTTATCGAAATCGATGTGGTAAACGGAAACGCATTTTTCATCGTTGACAAGGAAGAAAGCGGAAAACTGTGGACCGTTCCGGGAGAAGATGATGCGGCGATCGTGGGGGATCGTGACGACGTAATGCGTTATGAAAAATATAATGAAGATACCGATGCTTTCGCTTATCGTGTCGAGATGAACGATGTGCAGGCGCGTTACGGCGGAAATATGGACTACCTGACGTTTGACTTGTATGTCGTTGAGGGCGGATCGGGCGTATCAATCTGGATGAATTACGACGACAATAAAGCGTGGTGGTACGGTATCCAGGTCGGCGCTCAGTTAAATAAAGATTACGGATTTTACATCGATTCAAACGGAGTTAAGACCGACACGTTCCGCTCCGGAGAATGGATGACCGTCGTTATGCAGCTGAAAGGCTATACGATCAACCGTTTTGCCTTTATGGCGAGTGGCGGCGTACCCGTAACATATTATCTCGGAGATATGCGTTCTTATGCTGAAGCAAAATGGGATACTCCGTATTTGACGAATGAGGCGGAAGTTACAGCGAACGTCGAAGACGGCAGTCATACCGTTACTCTGAACGATTTTGAACTTTATTTTGGAAACAAAAAAATCACGGAAGCCGATTCTATCGTGCTCAGCGGCGGAAATTCGGCTGTTGCTACAGTAAACGGTGCGGTCATCACCTTTGTCGGCGGCGGTTCTTCCGTTTTCGATGTGGAAATTACCGTTGACAAAATGAAAGCGTACACCAAGTTGAATCTGTATCTTTCGCAGTTTTCTGTAAATATCGACCGCTCGAAATCGGGTGTGATTTCCTCTCCTGAAATTGAAGGTACCATAACAAAAGTTCTTTACGAGAACAGCGTGATCGCAAACGGGGCGGATGTTTCCGCTTGGTTGAAAACAATAGGCGGATGTTCTTTGGCTGCGGTAAAGAGAACGGTGCTTATCGAAACCGACGCAAATAAAAAATACGCGGTGGAACTGATCATTACCGATACGCGCGATTATGTGGATAAAGATACGTTTTCAATCGTTAACAGCAAAACTCTCAGTACGGTTTGGGTAAGTCAGGATTCTTATGAAGGAAAAAACAACGTGCGTTATTATAAGTCGGAGGCGGGATGTTCCGTTTGGGATACGCGCGTTGACTTTAAAAACGCATCGCTGTACGAACAATATGATTATATGGCGGTAGAAGTATTTGCTGCAAGCGGTTCGCAGGTTGCGTTTTTCTTAGAGGATACCAGTTGGATCCATGTATTGAAGGACGGAACGAAGATAGAAGGTGCGTTAGAAAGGGCAGTAGCCTATATGTTTGACGCGGAAGGCAATCAGATGACGGAATTCAAAACCGGAGAGTGGGTTACGGTGGTTCTGAAAACTTCCGCTCTTACGCAGAACCGTTGCGCTTTTAGCGTAAACAATAACGAAGTAGCCGAATACTGGGTAGCGGAAATGTCGCTTTACACACAGGAGAATTTAAGCAAAGATTTTACGTTTTCCGATTAAATAGGCGGCAAAATTTGTAAGCTTGCGAATTTTACAATGGAGCATAATTAGAAAAAATATAGATTGCATGTAGAGCTGAAAATTTTTTAGACTTATGCTGCGATAAAATTCATCTCTGGACCTGGCGCCAACAAGCGCCAGGTCTTTACAATTTTAAGGAATTTCGGAAAAATGAAGTGTGCTTAGTCTTGAATAAGTGTTTTTTGCGGTGTTGCCGTCCCAACGCCGTCTCAAAACAGGAGAGAAGAAAAACAGAGGGAAACAGTAAATAACGGCAAAAAAAGCGGCGGCAAAAATTCCGCTGCGGGATCATGGAAAGTATTATTTATCAAGTAGAAATTTAATAATATTAAATTATTTAATGCCGTTACGTGAAAAATCCGGGAGATCACCCGAAATAACGTATTTCGGGTAAGTATATCAGTTTCATTTATACCGCAAAATGGTACGTGTTCCCAATCAACCTCATTATTATGTATATCACTTATCCGCACCATTTTAATGCGACCACTTTCTTTGGCTGATGCATTATATCCATACTGAATTGAAAATGATAGATTGCCCTATCGAACCCAAGCCCATTTATCCGGTATATCGAAAGGCACTTCGACCAGCTTATCTTGCGCCCTTCCGGCAATATATTCGTAATAACAGTTATCATCACCTTTATAGATGTAGCTATCCGCATATTTCTTGTCGAGTTTGGCCTTCTTTTCGGCACGAATACGCTCTAAAAGCACGCTTGCGGGTTCGTCGTTCGGATCCTGTGAAACGAGCTTGCCCTGAATAGCGTATTGCAAAACAAACTTCTTTAATTTATCGTAAATCTCATTGTCAAGTTTCGTCGCTTGCTGTTCAGGTTTATCGTACTCATCAATTAATAGTTCATACTTTTCTATTTCCGCTACAATGCGTTCCTGTTCAGCTGTGGGAGGCATGGGGAAGAACATCTTTGATAAGTCATCTTTATTAAATCCAGCTTGTGCACTTCGCGCATTGCCCATTATTGTTTCTTGATAAATAGATGGCTTGTAGTAATAATATAGGTAGTTCTTATTAATTAATGCTATATCAAAAAGAGCAATAACCCTCGCCATGGCTACATTATATGCTCCGTCTTCAGCCCAAAAAACTTTACCGAGCGACGCGCCATAACGAGCAAGAAGTATATCTCCTTTTTTACTAATCTTACTTGCTGTATTTTCAGGTATATATTGATTGCGGATTAGAACCATAGTCTCTTATTTGATACAGTCGTACATGTCCATTTTTGGGTTGTGATATAAATTTTGATTTAGGTGGTTGTGATACTCCAGAAATTTCAAAAATCTCGTTATGTCGTACCGATGCCCAACTATTTAGGTATCTCAAAGGGTAAATCATCGGTAATATCTTTGACTTCTGAGCCAACCTTCTCATAATAGCGATTATCCCCTATAAGGAAACCGTGTATTCGAAAATATGTAAATTAAAATTATGTCCATAAAAACATTCCTCACTGTAGTATTGGTTCATGCCTTCGAGGAGCGATTCAAGCAGAACGCCTTCCAGGCTGTCGGGAATATTTTCCATCGCAGAAAGTATTTTAATACCGTTGTCTTTGTGGTGTTTCCGGTGGATCGCCATCTCGTACTTGTTACGGGAGAAGCGGTCTAATTTGTAAACGGTAGGAAAGAACACAAAAGCGATACAAGAATATGTTGCAAATCAGTTGAAAGGCGATAGAGAAGCAGATCAACTGAGCATATTCGATCCGCGAGACCCGTTTACGGGTAGCAAGTAAACAATGCGTGGCTGGCAGGCCAAGAAAAGACGCACTTGTGCGTTGCCTGTAGACAAGGGCTATGCCCGAAAATGTAAAACCACCCGCTCTGCGGGTGGATATTTATTTTTGTTTATACCAGCATAAATTTTTTGACTTTCGCCATAATTTTTTCGGGGAGGGGCGTGTTGCAGATGACACAGTCAAATTCCGAAATGTCGCAGAGGTTGTGCCAAAACCCGTTGTCGATCTTGCTGTTGTCCATCATGAGCACTTTTATCCTAGATTGTTTCATCAGCGCATAGCGCACTTCGTTTTCGGAAACGGAAGTGTCCGTTGCCATGCCGGAGGGGGAAAGTCCGTGACAGGAGACAAAACAGATGTCGGCGTTGTATTGCCTGACGGTGGAGATGGCGGACTGGCCGATCAGGGAATAGGATTTGTTGATGCACTCTCCGCCCGTACAGATATGTTTGATGTTTGTCTGGCTGAGCATATAGGCGGTTTTGATCCCGCAGGTGATGACGATGATGTCCTTGAATCTTTCCAGCTCCTTGACGAGATGGGAAGCGGTGGTGGATGCGTCGAGCATGATGACGTATCCGTCCTGAACGAGAGTGCTTGCCTGTTTTGCGAGGGCGCTCTTGATGTTGAACATATGGTGTTCGCGGGCGGAAAGCGCCATGTTTGTGTCTGCCGAAACGGTGTTTAAAAGCACTCTGCCGTGCGTGCGGATGACCAGCTGCTTTTTTTCCAGACTGATCAGATCGCGGCGGATCGTAGGCTCGCTTGCGTAGAGGGCGTCGGCAAGTTCCTTTACGCTGACATTGTATTTTTTTTCGAGAATTTTCAGGAAAGCTTTTTTTTAAAAAACTTTTCGGCAAGTGCTTTACAAATTTAAAATTATGTGTTATACTGTATAAAATTACATTTTTATGTAAACGCTGTGAAGCGGAACAGTAATCCCGGACGCGGGCGTCAGAGAGCCGACGGCAGGTGCAAGTCGGACGATGCAAAGGGATGAACTCGCCGCCGAGCGGTCTGCCCGAAAGGGGAACACCGAGTAGATGCAGGACGGGGACTCGCCGTTAAAAGAGTGGAATATGCGCCGGAAAAGGCAAGTATTACCGAGAGTGCGCACCGTTGGTGCGAAAAAGAGTGGTACCGCGAAAACCCGTTTTCGTCTCTTACAAGAGAAGAAAACGGGTTTATTTTTTCAAAAAGGAGAGGTCAATGCTATGAAAAATTATCAAAAATACTCCAAGCAGTATTTTCTGCCTCCCGTACGCTGCATGGATTGGGCGGAAAAAGATGCGGTAGATCGCGCACCCGTGTGGTGCAGCGTCGATCTGCGCGACGGAAACCAGGCGCTCATCGAGCCGATGACGCTGGAACAGAAAGTGGAATTTTTCAAGCTTCTCCTGAAAATCGGTTTTAAGGAGATCGAGGTGGGATTCCCCGCCGCCAGCGATACGGAATATGCCTTTCTCCGCACCCTCATCGACAATCATCTGATCCCCGACGACGTCACCGTGCAGGTGCTCACCCAAGCGCGCGAGCACATCATCCGCAAGACGTTTGAAGCGATCGCAGGGGCAAAAAACGTCATTGTCCACGTCTACAATTCCACGTCCGTCGCCCAGCGCGAGCAGGTCTTTAAAAAGGATAAGGCGCAGATCTTAAAGATCGCGGTGGAAGGGGCAAAACTCTTAAAACAGCTCACCGAAGAGGCGGGCGCGGATTACCGCTTTGAATACAGTCCCGAATCCTTTACGGGAACGGAACCGGAATACGCGCTGGAAGTCTGTAACGCAGTGCTGGACGTATGGCAGCCGACGGCGGAGAGAAAGGCGGTCATCAACATTCCCGCCACGGTGGAAAACGCCATGCCGCACGTGTTTGCGCAGCAGGTGGAATATATGTCCAAAAATTTAAAATACCGCGAGAACGTGGTGCTGAGCCTGCATCCCCACAACGACCGCGGCTGTGCCGTTGCCGCCTCCGAGATGGGTCTGCTTGCAGGGGCGGACAGGGTGGAAGGCACTCTGTTCGGCAACGGGGAACGCACGGGCAATGCGGACATCGTTTCCATTGCCATGAATCTGTACTCGCAGGGCGTGGACCCGCGGCTGGACTTTTCCTTTATGCCCGAGATCTGCGCTAAGTACACCGAATACACGCAGATGGAGGTTTCGCCCCGTCAGCCGTATGCGGGCGCTCTGGTCTTTGCGGCCTTTTCTGGTTCGCATCAGGACGCCATCGCCAAGGGAATGCAGTGGAGAAAAGAGCACAAGGAGCCGCACTGGAATGTTCCCTATCTGCCCATCGATCCGCAGGACGTCGGGCGCGAATACCAGACGGACGTCATCCGCATCAACAGCCAGTCGGGCAAAGGCGGCGTAGGGTATATCTTGCAGGAAAATTACGGCCTCAATCTCCCCGCCAAATTCAAGGAAGCGATGGGGTATGCCGCCAAGGGCGTTTCCGACCGCACGCACAAAGAGCTGAAGCCTGCGGAAGTGTACGATGTCTTTGTCAGCACTTTCCTGAAAAACAGGGGCGTGTTCGACATTCCCGAATGCCATTTCCGTCAGAACAAAGAGGGGATCACGGCAACGGTCACGGTGCAGGAAACGGGGAAGGCTCCCGCGGAAGCCGTTGCAGACGGCAACGGGCGTCTGGACGCCGTCACCAACGCGCTGAAAAAATATTTCAATACAGAGTTTACGCTCACCACATACGAACAGCACGCCGTCAGCGAAAAATCCGATTCCGCCGCGCTCTCCTTTGTCGGTCTGGAACAGGGCGGCAAATTTTACTGGGGCGCGGGAATGGACGATGATATCATCCAGTCCTCCATACGTGCGCTCGTGTCCGCGCTCAACAACTTTTTGGCATAATCCAGCATTTCATTGAAAATCGCTATACGAGAACGCCGCTCTTTTCCCGAAAGAAGAGCGGCGTTCTGATTATTTTGTCAAATACTCTTGTCATTTATCTTTTTATCTGTTATAATGGTTGAAACGTACTTACTGATCGGATTTGTTTCCGCAAAAGGCAGTTTCGATGAAAATACTCATCACAACAGATTTTTTTTCACCCACCGTCAACGGTGTGGTCACATCCACGGTCAACCTGCGAAAGGGACTGACGGAGCGCGGCCATGAAGTCCGCATCCTCACCCTGCAGCAAAAGGAAGAGAGCAGTGAAGAGGGCGTCTGGTATCTTCCTTCCGTCGGACTGGATGCGTTTGTCGCACCCACCGTCCGTTTCCGCATGGGGCTTCCCGCTTCCGTGCTGCGCGAAGTTCTGGAGTGGAAGCCGGACATCGTGCATTCCCAATGCGAGTTCTGCACGTTCGGCCCGGCAAGAAAAATAGCAACGAAGGCAAAGGTGCCTCTCGTCAATACATATCATACCATGTACGAGGATTACGCACGCTATCTGTTTCGGTTCAGCAACCGATTCGGCAGGTTTGCGGCAAAGAAATTCACGCAAAAGCGGCTGAGCATGGTGGATGCGGTGGTCGTTCCCACAAAAAAGACGCAGGAACTTCTCCTCCGTTACGGTGTCAGAACGCCCGTTTCCGTCATTCCTTCCGGATTGGATCTTGCTCGATTTCGGGAGGTACGTCATGGCGAATTTTATGAAAAAGTCCGCAATCTTGCGGCGGGCAGAAAGAGCATTCTCTATATCGGCAGGGTTGCCAAGGAAAAGAACATCGGCGAACTGATCGGATATTTCCGCACCTTTGACGATGCGAACCTTGTATTTTTTATCGCGGGCTATGGGCCTTTGCAGAAAGAGCTGGAACAGCAGGCTGCCGATCTGCAGGGCCGAGTCATATTTTTGGGTACCGTCCCGCCCGAACAGGTCCCCGAGTGCTATGCGGCGGCTGATATTTTTGTCAGCGCATCCACGACGGAAACGCAGGGGCTTACGTATTTTGAGGCGCTTTCCTGCGGGACCCCCGTGCTTTGCCGCGAGGACGATTGTATCCGCGGCGTGGTGGAGGACGGAAAGAACGGGTATCTGTTCCGCGATTATCAGAGCTTTGCAAACGGATTGCATTGCCTGACGGAGGGGGATCTCTCTTCCATGTCGGAGGCCTGCCGTGCGGCCGCGGAGGAATTTTCCCTCGAAAAATTTGCCGAGCGCGCGGAGAAACTGTACCTCGGTTTGACGGAAAAAAAGAGATAAGGTCTTGTTTTTTGCGGCATTTTCCCGCCCGAAAGCGGAAAAATGCCGCAAACGCTTTACAAGCGCAGGATTTTGTGTTATACTGAACAAAAAAGCACAAGAAATTGTATGGGAGTGCGCTATGAAGTGTATGTATTGCGGATGCCTGGAGAGCAAGGTGATCGACAGCCGTGCGACGGACGAGGGGAGGACCATCCGCCGCCGCCGCGAGTGTATCCAGTGCGGCAAGCGGTTCACCACGTACGAAACCATTGAAACGACGCCCGTTCTCGTCATCAAAAACAGCGGAAACAGGCAGGCGTTCGACCCGAACAAGCTGAAAAACGGCATCATCAAGGCGTGCGAAAAGCGGCCCGTCTCCATGTCCAAGATCGATAAACTTGTGGACGATATCAAAAAACAGGTCTACAACTCCCTCGAACAGGAGATCTCCTCCAAACGTCTGGGTGAGATGGTGATGAGCGGACTCAAAGAGATCGACGAAGTGGCGTATGTCCGCTACGCGTCGGTGTACCGCCAGTTTACGGATATTTCTTCCTTTATGCAGGAACTGGAAACCATGATGAAGGAAAACAAGACAAAGAAACCCGATCAGAAGCCCGAATAAAGGGCTTCTTTTTATCCCTTGCGAGGAATTTTTATGAGCAGATCAGTCAACATCGGCGGCGTCCTTGTGGGCGGCGGCGCGCCCGTTGCCGTGCAGTCCATGACGACCACGCCCACCTGCGACGTATCCGCCACGCTTGCGCAGATCGGACGGCTTTTTGAGGCGGGCTGCGAGATCGTCCGCGTCGCCGTGCGCGACGAAAAGGACGCGCGCGCCATCCGCGCCATCCGCGACGCATCGCCCATTCCCGTGGTGGCGGACATTCATTTTTCCGCAAAACTTGCCGTTCTCGCCATCGAAAGCGGGGCGGACAAAGTGCGCGTGAACCCTGGCAACATCGGGGGAGAGGCGGACATCCGCACGGTTGCGGATTGTATCCGCGCCCATCATATTCCCGTCCGCGTGGGGGCAAACACGGGAAGCATCGAAAAGAGTTTTCTGGAAAAGTACGGGAGGAGCGCGCCCGCACTGGTGGAAAGCGCCCTTTACAATGTATCTGTTTTGGAAAAATACGGCGTGGAGGACATCGTTATCTCCGTCAAGGCGTCCTCCGTTCCGCTGACGGTGGAGGCGTACCGTCTGCTTGCTGGCAGGACGGACCATCCTCTGCACGTGGGCGTCACGGAAGCGGGCACGCACGAAAGCGGCGTTGTCAAGAGTGCGGTAGGCATCGGCGCCCTCCTTTTGGATGGGATCGGCGATACCATACGCGTGTCTCTGACAGACGATCCCGTGCAGGAGATCTATGCGGCGGAGCGCATTCTGCGCGCCTGCGGTCTGCGCAGGGAGTTTGTGGAAGTCGTTTCCTGTCCCACCTGCGGCAGGTGCGAATGGGATTGTATGCCGCTTGCGCAGGAAGTGGAGAAGCTGACCTTCGGCGTGCATAAGAAATGCAAGATCGCCGTCATGGGCTGTGTCGTCAACGGGCCGGGCGAGGCAAAGGACTGCGACCTCGGCATCGCAGGGGGCAAAGATACGTGCGTTCTCTTCCGCTACGGGGAGAGGGTGTGCAACATTCCCGCAAAGGACGCGCGGGAAGAGTTTTTAAAGGAGGTATCCGCGCTGTTGCGGGACAAGGAATGACGCAGGAAGAATTTCTCGGGCAGATCCGTTCCGCGGACGGACTTCGGCGGGCAGTGCTGCGCGCCGTCGAGATAGACCGTTCCGCAAGGGAATGTGTGTTCGATCTCGTTACGGATACGCCTTACACGGCGGAGGACGAGCAGGCGGCGGAACGCGCCGTGCGCGCCGCGGTGCCCGCTTCGATGCAGGCGCGCGTGCAGCTGCACAAGCTGGTGGCGGATCCCTCGCTGGTGCGCAGCAAAATTTTGGAGTATCTGTCCCACAGCCACAGGGCGGCTTCCGCCTGCATCCGCGCGGAGGACGTGGAAGTGGTTCTGGGCGATCCCGTAAAGTTTGTGTTCGGTGTGGACGGAGCGGAACGCGGTTTTTTTGAAAAAAACGAACAGCTTTTACCGGGCGTCAAGGCCATGCTCGAACGCAATTTCTGCAACAAGTTTGAAGGCTCGCTGGCGGACAAGGTCAAAGAGATAAAAGAGGAAGAGGAGACGGAAGAGGAGGAGCAGTTCGATTACCGTCCCGCCCGTACGTTTGCGATCGAAGGGTTTGAGACCATCGACGAGGCGAACGTTCCCAAGTTGGCTACATACATTGCCGACTGCGACTTTACCAGCAATTCTCTGACGATCTGCGGAGAAGTCACGTCGATCCAGGAGCGCACCACAAAACCCAAGACGGACGCTTCGGGCGCGACCAAGGAAGGGAAGCCCTATCTGCGCTTTACCCTCAACGACGGGACGGGATTTCTCTCTTTTTCCTATTTTATCAGAAAGCGCACGGAAGAAAAGATCCGCGCCATCAAGGAAGGGGACCGGATCGTCTGCACGGGCGAAAACGAGTTGTACGGAGACCGTTTGAGTTTTACGGCGCGCTATATCAACCGCGGCCATGCCCCGGAAGGATTTGTCCCCGAAAAGAAGAAGGGGAAATCCGTTCCCTTGCACTATTCGCGCGTGGCGCCCGAAGAATACGTCGATTACAGCCAGCTCAATCTCTTTGAATCGTCCGAAATTCCTCCCGCTCTCACGGGGCAGACGTTTGTGGTGTTCGACCTGGAAACGACGGGGCTCGTCAACACGCCGACGGGCGGAAGGATGGACGCCATCACGGAGATCGGCGCCGTCAAGATCATCGGCGGGGAGATCAAGGAGAAGTTCTCCACGCTGGTCAATCCCGAACGCAAGCTGCCGGAAGAGATCGTAAAGCTGACGGGGCTCACGGACGATATGCTCGCGGACGCACCCAAGATCTCCGACGTCATCGGCGACTTTGTCAAATTCTGCGACGGGTGCAGCCTCGTGGGGCACAACGTGCAGTTCGACTATAAGTTTGTGCGCTACTATGCGGAAAAGGACGAATATCCTTTTGAGCATCCGACGTATGATACGATGACGCTCGCGCAGGAGCTTCTCTTTCTCAAAAACTATAAGCTGGATACGCTTGCCGACCATTACGGGATCTCGTTCAACCACCACCGCGCCTGGTCGGACGCTCTGACGACGGCAAAAATCTTTATTGAGCTGATAAAGGCAAAAAAATGCTTGCCAAAAGCGTAAAAAAGTGGTATAATACGGATACTGAATATGTTAGCTTGAAGATTGAGAGTGGTTTTCCGCTCTCAAATCTTTTTATGTGCGGTTTTTTATCCGCGAGGAGCTTAAAATGAAAGTCAAACAAACGGAAGAGATCGTGGCCGCACTCGAGCCGATCGCGCGCGAATTGGGGGTGGAACTGTACGAAGTCGTGTTCAAGCAGGGCAAGCACCCGTCGCTGACCATCTTTCTGGACACGGAAAAAGAGGGCGGAATCGATCTGAACACCTGTGAAGCGTTCCACAATGCCGCCGACCCCGTTCTGGACGAACTCGATCCCACCTACGGGCAGCCGTACACGCTCAACGTCAGCAGTCCCGGGCTGGACAGACCGTTCAAAAAGGAAAGCGATTATCGCCGCAACATCGGCAAAAAGGTGGAGATCAAGCTGTACGCGCCTTACAAAGGAGAAAAATTTTTCGACGCGGTGCTGCTTGAATACAACCCCGTCGCAGGGAACGTAACCATTGACAAGGGCGGTGAGGTTTTCAAACTCAACCTCACGCAGATCGTCAAAATGTCGCAGTACATCGACTTTGAATGAGCCGCGGCAAACATAACAACAATTATTTGAGGAGAATGCAATGATCAGCAAGGAATTCTTTGACGCTTTGGCGGATCTGGAAGTGGAAAAGGGGATCAGCAAAGACGTATTTATCGAAGCACTGCGCAACGCGCTTATTTCTGCTTATAAAAAACAGTACGAAGACGGCGCCGGCGACGTGGATATCCGCATCAATCCCGAAAAGAACAGCGTCAAATATTATACGGTCCGCACGGTGGTGGACGAAGTCACCGACCGCGAAAAGGAGATCTCTCTCGCAGACGCACAGCTTCTGAAAAAGAGCTACAAGATCGGCGATACCGTATACGAGGAGTTCATCCCCAAGGATTTCGGCCGCATTGCCGCGCAGACGGCAAAGCAGGTCATCCTGCAAAAATTGCATGAAACGGAGCGCGACAACACGCTCAGCGAATTTTCGGATAAAAAAGACGAGCTGATGACCTGCGTGGTGCGCAAGGTCGATGCGAAAAACGTCGTTTACGTCGAACTGGGCAAGGGTCAGATCGAGGGCGTGATGCTCCCGCAGGACCAGGTCCCCGGCGAGCGTTACGAAGTCAACGACCGCATCAAGGTGTACGTCAAAAATATCAAAAACAGCGGCAAGGGCGCGCAGGTGCTCGTATCCCGCACGTCCGCGGGGCTCGTCAAGCGCCTGTTCGAGGAGGAAGTCCCCGAGATCAAGGCGGGCACGGTCATCGTCAAGGCGATCTCCCGCGAGGCGGGCCAGCGCACGAAAATGGCGATCTGCAGCGAGGATCCGCAGGTCGACGCCGTCGGCGCCTGCGTGGGCAACAAGGGTGCGCGCGTCAACGCGGTGGTCGCGGAACTGGGCGGCGAAAAGGTGGATATCATTCAGTGGAGCGACAACGCTCTCGAATTTATCGCCAAGGCGCTCTCTCCCGCAAAGGTGATCTCCGTCACGCAGATCGGCGAAAAGTCCGCCATTGCCGTCGTTCCGGACGACAAACTTTCCCTCGCCATCGGCAGGGACGGGCAGAACGCCCGCCTTGCGGCAAGGCTCACGGGCTGGAAAATCGACGTCAAGAGCGAGAGCGCGGCGGCAAAGATGGAAGAGCTGCGCGCGGCGGAAGAGGAGAGCGAGCCGCAGACTGAGGAAGAGTGATCGCGCGGCGATCGGGCGAGGTGAGCTTTGGTGAAAGTCAAAAAAATTCCCATGCGCATGTGCATTGCCTGCCATGAAATGAAGCCGAAAAAAGAGATGCTCCGCATCGTAAAACCCAAGGAAGGGGACGTGTTCATCGATTTTTCGGGCAAGGCGGCGGGCAGAGGCGCTTATATCTGCAACGATCCGGAGTGCATCAGAAAGCTGAAAAAATCGAGACTGCTCAACAAGGCATTTTCCGCAGACATTCCGCTTGCGGTGTACGATGCGATCGAGGAGGCGTTCTTTGCAAAGAAATAAAGCGGACGCTTACGTCGGCCTGTGCAGGAAAGCGGGAAAGCTTACCTGCGGGTTCAACGCCGTGGAAGTACAGCGGGGCGGCGTGTATCTGCTGCTCCTGTGCCATACGGCATCGGAAAATGCAAAAAAGAGCGCTTATAAACTGAGTGAGAGATTCGGCTGCGGGTTGATGATCCTCGAAGGCAAAACGCTGGAAGAGGTGACGGGAAAACCCAACTGCAAACTCGCCGCCGTCAAAGAGGAAAATCTGGCGAAAGCGATCCTTTCGTCTGCGGATGAAAATTACAGAATATATTCGGGAGGCAACGTTTAGACAAGATGGCAGAAGCAAAGAAGAATTACGCGAATATTGAAAAGATCAACTCTCTTCTGGGGGCGGAAGGGGTAGGATCACTGCTCAAACAAGTGCAGGGCACGGAAAAGAAAGTGGGGGATATCCTCCGCAAGCTTTCCGAAATGGAAAGCACCGCGCGCGCCCGCACGCAGGAAGAGGCTTCGGCGGAACCTGCGGCGGCACCTGCTCAGGCAGCTCCCGAACAAAATAAGGAAATCAAGGCGGAACCCGCCCGTCCCGCGGCGGAAAAGCCCGCGGCAGAAGAAAAGCCTGCGGAAAAACCCGCAGAAAAGCCTGCGAAAAAGCCCGTTGAAAAGGCGGCGGAAAAGGCGGAACCTGTCCGTCCCGCGGCGGAAAAACCTGCGGAAAAGGTTCAGCCTGCTGCTGAGACGGTGAAGGCGGAACAAAAGCCCGAACCCGCGCCCGCAGCGGCAGAAAAGCCTGCAAAAAAACCCGCGGAGAAACCTGCCGAAAAGGTCGCTGAGAAACCCGCAGAAAAACCTGCGGAAAAACCTGCCGCGCAGGAATGCGAAAAGCAATCTGCGCCCGCACGCGCCCCCGAAGTGCATACGCAGACGCGCCGCGGCGTGGAAGAACAGGTCATCCGCACCCAATATGCGGATCGCCGCAACCGCACATACATCAATACGGCGGCGGATCGTCCCAAGCGTCCAGCTCAGCCCGCAGCCCGTCCCGAACAGGCGCAGGGCCGTCCGCAGGCGGGTACGGCCCGTCCGGCGCAGGATCAGGGAACGCGCCCCGCATATCAGCCGCGCACCCAGCAGGGTACGGCACAGGGCAGGCCTGCCTATGGCGCACGTCCTCCCATGCAGAACCGTCCTTCCGCAGGCGCACGCCCCGCGTCCGGCGGCAGACTCGGCGCCGCAGCGGTGCCTCCCGCAGCGCCCGCCAAGTTTACGGCTCCCGCAAAGAAAAAGGCGTCTTACGAAAAAACGTACACCGATCAGAAGAGGCCTACTGTCAGTAAGCGCGCTCTCATCAAACAGCAGGTATCCGTTTCCGATTTCGACGAGGACAAGAGCGGGTACAGAAAACTGCGCGTTAAAAAGCAGAAACAGCAGACGGTGCAGACCATCAAGATCGAGCACGCCGTCGTTACAACGGAAAACATTCCTTTGAAAGTCCTCAGCGAAAAGCTGGGCATCACGGCGGTGGAGATCACCAAGCGCCTGTTCAAGGAAGGCATCGCAAAGACCA
>ERZ1643249.1037-NODE-1037-length-28927-cov-4.989505_pt1 | contig 28927 bp, 26 predicted proteins | sample MGYA00579263_ERZ1643249 | MGnify/ENA primary metagenome ERZ1643249 (study PRJEB29033, sample SAMEA4952264) | chicken gut metagenome | biome: Broiler Chicken; feature: Gastrointestinal Tract; material: Caecum | place: Ireland | collected 2018 | study: Broiler...
TGAACCGTCTGCATCAATATCTGAAAGAAAATGAAATATGGCAGGGAAAGGAGTATCATGGCTGAGACATTTACATTATACAAACTGATCATACTGTATATGTTGAAAAAAGTGGATTTTCCACTTACCACATCACAGATATCAGAGTTCGTGCTGGACAAGGGATATACCTCCTACTTTAAGCTTCAGGAAGCCCTGTCGGAGCTTGCGCGGGCCGATCTGATCCGCACGGAGGCAACTCATAACCGCACCCTTTACCACCTGACTGAAAACGGCACGGAGACGATCCATTTTTTCAGCAGAAAGATCTCCGCCGCCATCCGCAAAGATATTGATGATTTCCTGAGAGAAAAACAGTACGACTTAAAAGAGGAGGCCGCGGTAAAATCTGATTATTACTTAAATACAAACAAAGAGTATGAGGTGCGCTGCCAAATCGTAGAAAATGGCTCCGGCCTCATTGATCTGAAGCTGACCGTTCCCACCGAGAAAGAGGCAGAAGCCATTGTAAATCACTGGAATCTGAAAAATCAGGAGTTATATGCGATGATCCTCGCCCATCTCCTCTGACCGTATACCGCCGTCTCTGCGGAGTTTATTTTTCACCGCGTATTTTCTTAAGATATCGCTTTATGCGTTTTTCATAGCCAAGATCGCCGGGTTCATAGAATCTGGCGTCTTTTATTTCATCCGGAAGATACTGCTGCTCCACATAATGTCCCGGATAATCGTGGGCATATTTGTATCCGATGCCGTGTCCCAGCTTGTGTGAACCCTTATAGTGGGCATCTTTAAGATGTAAGGGCACTGTGGTCTGATACTGCTGTACTGCCCGGCTCGCCTCATAGATGGCGTTCACGGCGGCATTGCTCTTCGGGGCACAGGCCACGTAGGTCACTGCCTGGGATAAGATGATCTGTGATTCCGGCATGCCGACGCGCTCCACTGCCTGAGCCGCCGCCACCGCCACAGTCAGCGCCATGGGATCCGCGTTTCCCACATCCTCGGAAGCGCAGATCATGATACGTCGGGCAATGAACTTCACATCTTCCCCCGCGTAGAGCATTTTTGCCAGATAGTATACTGCCGCGTCAGGATCAGAGCCGCGCATGCTTTTGATAAACGCAGAGATGATGTCATAGTGGTTGTCTCCCTTTTTGTCATAGTTGACGACCCTTTTCTGGATACACTCAGACGCCACTTCCACTGTAATGTGGATGATCCCGTCTTCACCTCTCTCTGTGGTGAGCACGCCAAGCTCAATGGCATTCAGGGCATTTCTCGCGTCTCCTCCTGCCATGTCGGCAAGGAACTCCAGAGCGTCGTCGTCCAACTGCGCATGGAAGCTTCCCATTCCCTTCTCCGCGTCATTTACCGCACGTTTAAGAAGTATCTTAATATCTTCCTTTTCCAGTGGTTTCAGTTCAAAAATACTGGACCGTGAAATAAGAGCTCCATTTACCTCAAAATAAGGATTCTCCGTGGTAGCCCCGATCAATATGATGGTGCCGTCCTCCACAAAGGGCAGGAGATAATCCTGCTGCCCTTTGTTAAACCTGTGGATCTCATCAATGAAAAGAATGGTTTTCTTCCCGTACATGCCCTGCATATCCTTTGCCTGGCGCACCACTTCTTCCATGTCTTTCTTCCCCGCCACGGTAGCATTGATCTGCTTAAACTCCGCGCTTGTGGTATTGGCGATAACTTTGGCCAGCGTTGTCTTCCCTGTTCCCGGCGGCCCGTAAAAAATGACTGAGCTTAACTTATCCGCCTTGATGGCGCGGTACAGAAGCCTATCCTTCCCGATGATATGCTGCTGTCCCACTACCTCGTCCAGCGCAGTCGGACGCATCCTTGATGCCAGCGGAGATTCCTTCTCCTGCTCCTTTTCTCTCATATAATCAAACAGATCCATCCTTACTTCCTCCTTTGACACACGCGTACTGTATATCCCAGATCACCTGCCGCCCACTATCCCCGCCTGATCTCTTTTCAAACGGTCACAATCCGGCCAGATCTCTCACAACGTCCCCCGCGATCAGAAGTCCGGCCACAGGCGGCACAAACGAGATACTTCCCGGAACAGCTCTTCTTACTCCCGTGTCCTCCCCGGTAGACCGTCCGTTTGTATCCACAGGTTTTTCCTTCGAATAGAGTACCTTCAGGTGCGTGATTCCCCGGTTCTTTAATTCCTTTCTCATCACACGGCACAGCGGGCACACGCTTGTCTCTGATATGTCCGCGATCTCAAACAATTCTCCGTGCAGCTTATTTCCCGTTCCCATGCTGCTGATGATGGGAATATTCTTCTCCTGCGCAAGCTCCACAAGCGCCAGCTTGGCGCTCACCGTGTCTATGGCATCGATGATATAATCCTGTCTCCCCGCCTTATCAAAAAGTTCCCTGATATTCTCCTGCAGAACGAACATCTCATATGTCTCTATGATGATATGGGGACAGATATCTTTTATCCTCTCCCGCATCACCTCTGTCTTATAACGCCCCAGCGTGCTGTGATACGCAATAGACTGCCGGTTGATATTTGTCACCGAAACCGTGTCATTGTCGATCAGTGTCAGCCTGCCCACGCCGCTTCTGGCCAGGGCCTCAATACAGTGGGAGCCTACGCCGCCCACGCCGAACACCATCACAGAAGCTTCTCTCAGCCTCTTTAACTTATCCTCTCCTATCAAAAGCCCGGTCCTCGAAAACTCATGTACCATCATATATACATCCTTTTCCATCTCTAATTTTCTCACTTGCACGGCTTCCGGATTTACGATATGCGCCGTTCACTTATCAAAAACAATCCTACTCCATAAGAAGCTCCTCCACTGTTACAAAATCATATCCTCTCTCCTGAAGGATATCTACGATCTGCAGTGCCGCTTCTACAGAAGTCCCATAACAGTCGTGCATGAGAATGATATCATTTTCCTTTGTATCCGTCACTACTTTTCTTACTGCTTCCTCTGTATTTCTTGTAACCCAGTCTTCGGAGTCCACTGTCCATTTCACATACAGTTTACTCTCTTCCTCCGCCCCCTGGGGGAAAGCGCCAAATGGAGGACGTACAAGAAGCGGCGCCTCCCCTGTAATATGTTCTATCAAACTATCCGTCATATCAAGTTCTTTAAGAGCATCTTCGGAATTCATTTTTGAGAGGTCCACATGGTGATACGTATGATTGCCAATAGCATGCCCTTCCTCCTGCATCCTTTTGATAAGGGATGCATTGCCCTCTTTTTCAATGTTTGCGCCGATGACAAAAAATGTGGCTCTCACGTCCCGCTCTTTCAAACCGTCCAGCAGCACAGGCGTGTGCTCTGCGTTTGGTCCGTCGTCAAAAGTAAGGGCAATCCGCGGCTTTTCTTCTTCCGGCACGCTCTGCCGCGGCTCCGCTGTTTCCTCCTCGTCGGACGACTCTTCTGACTTTCCTGCTTCCCCACCGACAGAGGCTTCTTCTGACTCTTCTGTTCCCCCCTGGGACCACAGCGCTGAGACTGGATAGAACATAAACACAGCGGCCAGAGCCAGCGTCTGCATCCATATCTTTAACTTTCCATCTGTCCTTATCTTCTCCACCCCACAGTTCCCTGCCATACTCTGATCCGATAATGCCTGCGCAGGATCGTCACTTTACAGAGTATGTAAGGGTTCTTGTCCACATTCACAGATGAATAAGGCGGTAATCCGACGGGCTTAAGCCCTTCTGTTTTTTAAAGGCTTTGGAAAAATAAAGGTTGTTTTCAAATCCCACGGAATACGCGATGGCCGATACAGAAAGATCCGTCTCTTTAAGCAGACGACAAGCCTGTTTAATCCTGTATTCCGTCAGATATTCCTTGGGCGATTTTCCCATATGATCCTGAAATGACCGAAAAAGGTGGCTGCGGCTGATCCCTGCATAGGCCGCCACATCCTCCACGGTGATAGGATAGGAATAATTTGTTCCGATATAACTCTCCGCTTTTTCTACATATGTCAGCCGTATATCCTTTTCCGGTTCCTTACGGTCCGCGTAGTGCATGAACACTGAGAGCAGACTGTAAAGCGCTCCCGTCATTGCAACGGATGCCTCGTATGTGTTTCCTTTCACGAGATAAATCCGCTCGAGCCCGTCCTGTATCCTGTCCCCCGGTATTTTCCCTTTTAAGATGTAGGGGCGGTCTTTGGAAAAATCTGTATTGCGGATGATCGATGCGGCATCCGAGCCCATAAATCCCGCCCAGGTGTACTCCCACGGCTCTTCACTGTCCGCCTGATATTGCAGCTCCACCCCGGGATAGAGGATAAAGGTATCCCCTGCGCTCAGGCGGCACGAGGACTTACCCGTGGAATAATATCCGCTTCCGGACAGAATATGATGGATACAGTAATGATCACGCACTCCCGGTCCCCACTGATATTCCGGCTCACATTTTTGATAGCCCACATTATATACGCTCAGAGAATTGAGAAAGTTTTCCCCTGTTTTGTACGAATGTTTATATGAATTCGGCATACTCTTCCCCGCCCTTCCTTCCCGCGTGCTCTGCGGTCTAAAATCTCTTGTTCCCATTATAGCCTTCTGTATATATTTGTTGCAACATTTTTACATGATTCTGCACACATTTTTTATAGACGTAAAACCTGTTCCGGGCTATACTGAAAGTAGATTGCATCGTAAATCAAATTTTCATTTCCAAACTTAGGAGGATCATCAAAATGAAACAGAAACTTTTTGACAAATTCGCAGAGCTTTTCGGAAATTCAGAGGGTGCTCATTTTTATTTTGCACCGGGCCGTGTCAACCTTATCGGCGAGCACACGGACTATAACGGAGGACATGTATTCCCCTGCGCCCTGACCATGGGTACATACGGCGTGGCGCGCAAAAGAGATGACCGGAAGATGAACTTCTACTCCATGAATCTTGATTCGTTTGGTGTTGTTGAGACTTCTCTCGATGACCTGACCAACAAAAAAGAATACAACTGGGCAAATTATCCCCTCGGCGTTGTATGGACGTTCGCAGAAAAGGGCCGCAGGCTTGAGACCGGTTTTGACATGGTCATCTGGGGAAATATCCCGAATGGTTCTGGTCTTTCCTCTTCCGCTGCCCTTGAGGTGCTCACAGGCGTGATCGTGACAGACCTGTTCGGTATCAAGGATTTCTCTATGACAGATCTCGCACTCATCGGCCAGTACTGTGAGAATAAATTCATCGGCTGCAACTGCGGCATTATGGATCAGTTTGCAAGCGCAAACGGCAAAAAGGACAATGCGATCTTCCTTGATACGAACACTTTGAAATATGAGTATGCTCCCATCAAGCTGGACGACGCAAAGATCATCATCACAAACAGCAAAGTGAAGCACAGCCTTGTAGATTCTGCTTATAACGACAGACGTCAGGAGTGTACGGACGCTCTCGCAGCCCTGAAGACAAAGCTTGACATCGAAACTCTCGGCGATCTTTCCCCGGAAGAATTCGAGGCAAACAAAGATCTCATCGCAGATCCCATACAGCAAAAGCGCGCAAAACACGCGGTATATGAAAACCAGCGCACTCTGGACGCGGTAGCCGCACTGAAGGACGGAGATATTGTGAAATTCGGCCAGCATCTCACTCCGTGACGATTATGAGGTATCCTGTGAGGAGATCGACATTCTTGTGGACCTGGCGTGGGCGATCCCGGGCGTCATTGGTTCCCGCATCACAGGCGGCGGCTTCGGCGGATGCACGGTCAGCATTGTGAAGAATGACACTGTGGATAGATTTATCGAAAGCATCGGCAGTGCATACAAAGAGAAAGTCGGACATGAGGCTGAGTTCTACACCGTAGATATCGGTGACGGCGCTTCCCGCCTCGACTGATTTTCCGTATCGCCGCATTATCATAAATATCCCGCCGTGACCACATTTTCCTGCCGGTCACGGCGAATCAATATCTGGAGGAAAACATTATGCTTTACGAATCTATCAAAAAACTGGTGCAGTACGGAATCGACACAGGACTGACCCCTGAGTCTGAAAAGATCTACACAACTAATCTCCTTCTTGATCTTTTCCGGGAAGATGACTATGAGGACGTATCCTGTGATACAGATAACATCATCCTTGAAGACGTGTTAAAGGATCTGCTTGACGAGGCAGTAAAACGGGGGATCATTGAGGACAGCATCACTTACCGCGATCTTTTTGACACAAAGATCATGAACTGCCTTATGCCGCGCCCGGCGCAGATCCACGGGGAGTTCTGGAAGAAATACGACGTTTCTCCTGAGACTGCCACAGATTACTACTATAAATTAAGCCAGGACAGCGACTATATCCGCCGCTACCGTATAAAAAAAGACAGAAAATGGACGGTTGATACAGAGTACGGCACACTTGACATCACAATCAATCTTTCTAAGCCGGAGAAAGATCCTAAGGCAATCGCAGCGGCAGGACAGGCCAAATCTTCATCCTACCCAAAATGCCAGCTCTGTATGGAGAACGAAGGCTACGCGGGGCGTGCGAACCATCCGGCGAGGGAAAACCACAGGATCATCCCCGTTACGATCCAGAACAATAAGTGGGGATTTCAGTATTCTCCGTACGTTTATTACAATGAGCACTGTATCGTGTTTAACGGTGAGCATATCCCGATGAAGATAGACCGCAATGCCTTTGCCAAACTGTTTGACTTTATTAAGATCTTCCCCCACTATTTCCTCGGCTCCAACGCGGACCTTCCGATCGTAGGCGGTTCTATCTTAAGCCATGATCATTTCCAGGGCGGAAACTATACCTTCGCAATGGCAAAAGCCCCTGTCATCGAAGAGTTTACTGTAAAGGGATATGAAGATGTATCCGCCGGTATCGTAAAATGGCCTCTCTCCGTTATCCGCCTGCGCGGGGAGGACACAGAGCGCATCATTGAGCTTGCCGACCATATCCTGAAAAGCTGGCGCTCTTACACAGATGAAGAAGCGTTTATCTTCGCAGAGACAGACGGCACACCGCACAACACGATCACACCGATTGCCCGCAGAAAAGACGGCCTCTATGAACTGGATCTTACACTGCGCAACAATATCACAACAGAGGAGCATCCGCTCGGTGTATATCACCCCCATGCAAAGCTCCACCACATCAAAAAAGAAAACATCGGACTGATCGAAGTCATGGGCCTTGCAGTCCTTCCCGCCCGCTTAAAAGGTGAGATGGAACTCTTAAAAGAGTATATCCTTGAAGAAAAAGACATCCGCAGCAATGAGCAGATTGCAAAGCACGCGGACTGGGTAGACGGATTCCTGCCATCCTGCACAGAGGTCAACGCAGATAATGTAGAACATATCTTAGAGCAGGAAGTCGGAAAAGTATTCTGCCAGGTACTTGAGGACGCCGGAGTATATAAGTGCACAGAAGAAGGCTTAAAAGCTTTCAGGCGATTTATAGAAATACTGTAAATACGGTTTGCCGAAGAGAAAGGAGGTTCTGGCCATGAAACAATGTATGGATTCCGAGAATCTTCACCGGCGGCTGAAGAAGATTATCGGACAGGTTCAGGCGATCGACCGCATGATTGATGAGGATGTTCCCTGTGAAGATGTCCTTGCCCAGATAAATGCCGCCAAATCTGCCCTCCACAAAGCAGGACAGGTCGTTCTCGAAGGGCACATCAACCACTGTGTCAGGGACGGGATACTGCACGGAGATGCGGACCAAACGATTGCCAGCTTCACAAAAGCCGTAGAGAGGTTTGCAAATATGAAATAAGGGGATGAGCTTTCCGCTCTCCCCTTGTTTCACATTTTGCCCTTTTCTTACTTTTTCCTTTTCTTCCACCCTAATAACATGGCTGAGTTTATAATCACAAGTACAGACCCTGCGTTATGGACAAGCGCACCTGCCACAGGGTTAAGGATACCTGTGATCGCAAGCAGTATCGCCGCAAAATTCAAAGTCATAGAAAACGTCAGATTCAGTTTGATCGTTAGCATCATCTTCTTTGAAAGCCGGAGCAGATGGGGCAGTTCCCGGATATCATCGTTCACGAGTGCAATGTCGGCCGCGTCCACGGCGATATCACTTCCCATTTTCCCCATCGCAATGCCCACATATGCTTTTTTCAATGCCGGTGCGTCATTGATCCCATCCCCGATCATGCATACCGGACTGCCTGTCTCCTGCTGTTCCTCAATCCACTGTAGTTTATCTTCTGGCAAACATCCTGCGCGCACTTCGCTGATATGAAGTTCCTCTGCGATGTGCTTTGCCGCATTTTCATGATCTCCTGTCAGAAGAATCGGATACGCGCCCGATGTTTTCACTTCCCCGATAGTCTGTGCAGCATCTTGACGTAGTGTATCAGAGAGCGCGATAAAACCTGCCGCCTCTTTGTCCAGCGCCACATATATGACCGTACAGCCATCTTTTAGATACTGTTCTGCTTTTTCTTTTATAGTGTTATTTAAAGATACCCCCTTCCCGCTCATCAGCTCAGGATTGCCTGCGAGCACAGTTTTTCCATCTACGACTGCCTCAACTCCACGTCCGGGAAGCATATGGAATCTCTCAGGCGGGAAAAGAACCGCCTCTTTGCCAAGATATTCTGCCGTGTCCAGGCTGTTCTCTCCTTTTCCACAGTATCCTTCCCTGTAACAGCGCACCACTGCCTTTCCCAGAGGATGCTCGGAAGGAAGCTCTGTCCGTGCAGTATATGTATACAACTGTCTGTCAGTAACATATTCGAGCGCACTTTCCACCGCCGCAACATGAGGCCTCCCGCAGGTAAGCGTTCCTGTCTTGTCAAAAGCAATATTCCTGACCGCTGCCAGACGTTCCAGCGCATCTCCTTCCCGGACGAGGAATCCGTGCTTCGCCGCATTTCCGATGGCTGCCATGATCGCTGTGGGCGTAGCGAGTACAAGGGCGCATGGGCAGAACACTACAAGGATTGTCACCGCACGGATGACCTCTCCTGTGACCAGCCCCGTAAGGGCAGCGGCGCTCAGGGCGATCACTACAATCCATGTTGCCCATCTGTCTGCAATCCCTACAATCTTTGCTTTCCCTGCATCGGCTGACCGGACCAGGCTGATCATTCGCTGGATAGAGCTGTCCTCTCCTACTTTTTCCGCCCGCATTTCAAAAGCGCCAAACTGATTCACCGTTCCACTGGAGACGGTATCTCCCGGTCCTTTATCAACGGGAAGGGATTCGCCCGTCATAACTGCCTGGTCGACCGATGTCTCTCCGGAAAGGATCACTCCGTCCACAGGGACCGCCTCCCCGGGCAGAACCCGGAGGATCTCTCCGATGCACACCTTTTCTGCTGGAATAATTTCTTCTGCTCCGTCCAGTATCCGCCGGGCAGTGCGCGGCGTCAGGTGTACCAGTCTCTCAATGCCGGCTCTTGCTCTCTCCACTGTCAGATCTTCCAGAAGGGCACCGAGCTGCATGATAAATGCCACCTCTCCTGCGGCAAAATCTTCCCCGATGATCACAGAAGCGATCAGGGCGATGGACACCAGCACATCTGCTTTAATATCAAATTCCGTGACCAGCCCGATGAATGCTTCCATCAAGATCGGTATTCCGCAGAATAATATAGCGATCCATGCCATATCAAAAGGAAATGGTCTTATCTGTAATATACTCAGAAGCAGCGCTGCTCCTGAAATAATGAGGAATACGATATCTCTCTTTATCCCTCCCCATTCCATAAGTTCTTCTAGTTTTTTCAAATATCTCCCTCCTGTCTCTTATTTATCAATTCCATTATATACCTATAGGGGTATATGTTGTCAAGAAGGGGTATGATTCTGTTTTGTCAGCAATTTAACTAAACATGCATACTTATATTTGTAAAATATACCCAAAGAAATAAATCAAGACAAAAAATAAGACTTAAGTCCTTTTTATATTCTGTGGAATCAGTTAGTCTATAATATATAATACGGGACGGCGGTTTTGTCGTCTTCAAAATCATCTTTTAGCGGCTGCATAAAGTCTGACTGAAAGAAAAGGGAGGAGATCATATGAATACTTTCTATGAAAAGTTATTGAAATGTGCAGAGGAGGTGGACAAAAAGATCAGCTTTCGCCCTGAGATCGGCCTGACACTGGGTTCAGGGCTCGGCGATTATGCAGAAACCATGCAGATTGAGGAAACTCTTGAATATGCCGACATTGAAGGGTTTCCGGTCTCTACTGTATCCGGCCACAAGGGACGTTTCCTCTTCGGATATGTAGAGGGAGTACCTGTTGTAGCTATGCAGGGACGGGTACATTACTATGAAGGCTATCCTATGCAGGACGTTGTGCTTCCTGTTCGTCTGATGGGAAAGATGGGGGTAAAAAAGGTCATCCTCACCAACGCAGCGGGTGGTGTAAATTACGATTTCCGCCCGGGAAATCTCATGGTGATCACAGATCATATCACCTCGCTCGTCCCAAGTCCCCTGATCGGGCCAAATGAGGATTCTCTTGGCGTGCGCTTCCCGGATATGTCCGAGGTATACAGCAGACGTCTCAGAGAGATCATTAAAACGGCCGGCGAAAACACTGGTGTCTCTCTTAAAGAAGGCGTGTATATGCAATTCTCCGGTCCGGCTTACGAGACTCCTGCCGAGATTCGTATGTGCCGTACGCTCGGCGGAGATGCCGCAGGGATGAGCACGGCATGTGAAGCGATGGCAGCGCGCCATATGGGTCTTGAAGTGTGCGGTATCTCCTGCATCACAAATCTGGCAGCAGGAATGTCAGACCGCCCGCTCGATCATAAAGAAGTACAGGAGACAGCGGACAAGGCCGCCGCGGATTTCAAGCGTCTGATCACCGAGAGTATCCGTTTGATGGGTCAGCTTCCATAATAGAAAAATGTTGCATATAGCGGTCTTTTAGGGTTCGCTGTATATATAAAGGAGGGCTTCATGCCCTCCTTATTCAAATCTCCTAATCTAAATAGAGCTTAGATGAGATCATCTGTTTTAAGCCCTCATACTGTGCCTGATCGATTATGATCTGATTCCCTTCTTTAGTGATAAGGCCTTCTTCCATAAATCTCTTGACTCCTCTGCTGATCGTCTTGATACACAGCCCTGTCTCATCCGCCAGATTCTGTCTGCTTCTCTTAATGCTTAAAACACCTTTTTTACCGTACTGCTCATACCGTTTTACAAAAAGAAGTGCCAATCTGTCAGGTCCCTGCACAAAAAGGAAAAGACGGTTATCCCTTGATTCGTTGAGAAGATCCGAGCCCATCCGCATTGTCTCGTATCTCAACGCATTTATGTCTGAAAACAGCCATTTCTCATATTTTGCCCTCGGAAGCATAGCGATCGTACAGTCCGATGCCACACGGAGGGTCGTCATGTATTTGTCCACATTGATCAGGATCTCCAGTGCTCCGAACGCATACACACGGTTATATCTGCGGTAATCGTAGGACATCCCGTACATTCTGTAATCTGTCGCGGCGATGGTGCCGCCCGCAATGAAAAAGACCGTATCCGCAGGTTCTCCCTCTCTTGTGAACACAGTTCCCTTCTTCACTTTTTCTATCCGGAAAGAATCAATAAGCCAGAGGGGAGCTGTCCTAAAGTATTCCACGAACTGTTCCTGCTCCTCTTTGCTCAGATCCTCTAAAAAAGGCAGTGCTTCATATAGAAATCCGTGTCCCATCCCGTCCTCCTCTGTCGGCTCATCCTGCGTCAGTTTATCCTGTGTCAGCTTACCTTACGTCCGTTCATCTATATCAGCCTGTTCAGTATCGAAGTTCCGATCGTTCCCTCCGGCATTGCCACCCCAAAATTATCCGCCACAGTGGCGCCGATCACAGCAAACGTATCCCCGTCGCCCAGACCGCCTCCCTGCTTCATTCCTTTCGCATAAGCGAGGAACGGCACGTACTCTCTGGTGTGGTCTGTTCCAGTATAAGTCGGGTCATTTCCGTGATCTGCAGTGATGATCAGAAGGTCATCCTCCCTTAATTCACCCAGCAGCACGCCCAGATTCTTGTCAAACTTCTCGATCTCTTCCGCGTATCCTTCCACATCCCTGCGGTGCCCCCACAGAGCGTCAAAGTCCACAAGATTGACAAAGCAAAGCCCGTGGAAATCTTCCCTGCTGATCTCGATCGTCTGTTCCATCCCATGGACCGAACTGTTCGAATGATAGGTTCTCGTGATGCCTTCGCCGCAGAAGATATCATTTATCTTCCCCACTCCGATCACATCCAGCCCGGCGTCCTTCAGCGCGTTAAGCGCAGTCGCTCCAGTAGGCTTTAAGGCATAGTCGTGGCGGTTGCTGGTACGCTTAAACTCCCCTTTTTTCTTTCCTACATAAGGTCTTGCGATGACGCGTCCCACTCTCCACTCGTCTTTCATAGTGATCTCACGTGCAATCTCACAGCAGCGGTACAAGTTCGCCAAGTCGAAGGTTTCCTCATTTCCACATATCTGCAGTACAGAATCCGCTGATGTATAGACAATCATTGCTCCTGTCGCAATCTCTTCTTCTCCCAGTTCTTCGATGATCTCTGTCCCGCTGGCGCTCTTATTTCCGATCACTCGTTTTCCGCACCGTTTCTCAAGTTCCGCTATCAGCTCAGGCGGAAATCCTGTATCTGTAAATGTAAGAAAAGGCCTGTCTGTGCGTATTCCCATCATTTCCCAGTGCCCGGTCATTGTATCTTTACCATTACTGGCCTCGGCAAGACGCATATAATATCCGAGCGGCCGTTCCACACCGGTCATCCTGCCCGCCGGATGAAGGTTTATCATACCCAGTTTCCGTAGATTAGGAATATCCAGTTCGCCCATCTTTTCAGCGATATGACCGAATGTATCCACGTCTGTATCCCCGAACTTCTCAGAGTCCGGCATTGCCCCGATCCCAAGAGAGTCGAGCACGATCACAAAAACTCTTTTATATCTGTCCATCCTTATTCCTCCTGTAAGCTAAGTCAATCCAGATTCGCCGGACCAAATCCAAAGGGGAGAAGCTCTTTGAGCGTAAACACATCATAGTGTTCCTTTCCTGTGGCGAGGATGACCTGAAATGTTTCCGGATCACAGAACTCCATCATCACCTGGCGGCACACACCGCAGGGCGCGGCATAGTCTGTCAGCACTCCGTCTTTCCCACCCACGATACAGATCGCTTTGAACTCACGCACGCCTTCGCTGACCGCTTTGAAAAATGCGGTCCGCTCCGCGCAGTTAGTCGGTCCGTAAGCCGCGTTCTCAATATTGCAGCCACCATAGACTTTTCCCTCTTTTGCTAAAAGCGCCGCCCCTACCTTAAAACCGGAATACGGAGTGTAGGAAAACTCAAGCTGCCGGACCGCAGTATCGATCAGCTCTTCGATCTGTTTTTTATCCATGCGGCAATCCTCCTGTCTGTCCATGTAATAAGCTCCTTTTTGTTTAATACCCTGTCGCTTCCTCATTCTTCACAAGCTTGACGATCCTGCTGGTTCCCAGACGATCCGCTCCCAGTTCAAGGAATTTCTCTGCGTCATCCATGGAAGAGATCCCGCCGGCGGCTTTCATCTTTACATTCGGCCCGATATGTTCGGAAAACAGGCGGATATCGTCAAATGTGGCCCCTGCCGTTGAGAATCCGGTAGAAGTCTTGATATAATCTGCTCCCGCTTTTGTCACAATCTCGCACATTTTGATCTTTTCTTCCTCAGTCAAAAGGCATGTCTCGATGATAACTTTTAATATCTTTTCACCACAGGCTTGCTTCAGCGTACGGATCTCCTCTTCTATCAGATCATATTTCTTGTCTTTGAGCCAGCCGATATTGATGACCATGTCGATCTCTGAGGCGCCGTTTGAGAGAGCATCCTTTGTTTCAAATTCCTTTCCCGCGGTGGTCATATATCCGTTTGGAAAGCCAATGACCGTACAAACTGCCATCTTTCCGTCCAGATACTCGCTCGCCTGCTTTACATAGCTGGGCGGGATGCATACCGACGCTGTCTGGTATTTTACCGCGTCGTCGCAGATCTGCCGGATCTCCTCCCACGTCGCGCCCTGAAGCAGCAGTGTATGATCCACATGTTTTAAAATTTCTTTCTGATCCATCTTCTTTTCTCCTATCTATTGATACTGCCCCGCGCTTGTTCCGAGATCCTTCCCCCGATTCAGCGCGGGACAGCCTCACCCACTGATTATTCTGCCTTTATCAGCTCCCGGATTGCTTCTACCGCCACCCGGATGGCCATATCCGTATCATGTGCTACCGGATTTTCCAATCCGAGCTTCTCTCTTTCCTGGTTTGCCACCACGAGGAAACAGGATCCTGTCCTCACCCTCAGATGGCTTGCCACGATGAAGAGCGCGGCGGATTCCATCTCCGAAGCCAGGCAGCCAAGGCGCTTCCACGCCTCCCATTTATTCAGCAGCTCATAGCTTACAGGCTTTGCTTCCGGCTCGTGCTGTCCATAGAAGGAATCCTTGCACTGTACCACGCCTGTATGGAAAACCACTTCCTGCTTCTTCGCTGCCTTCACAAGCGCATTTGTCACATCCAGATCCGGGACAGCCGGATACTCGACAGGCGCGTACTCCCTGCTCGTTCCTTCCATACGAACCGCCCCTGTGGCAATCACCACATCGCCGCTTTTTACCTCTGTCTGCATCCCGCCGCAGGTGCCGATGCGGATAAATGTGTCCGCCCCGCAGCGGTACAGCTCTTCCATGGCGATGGAAGCCGACGGGCCGCCGATACCCGTGGAAGTGACGCTGACCTTTACTCCATCCAATGTTCCTGTATATGTCACATATTCTCTGTTGTCCGCGATGAGCACCGGATCGTTGAAATATTCCGCGATCTTCACGCATCTCTTTGGGTCGCCCGGCATGATCACATAGCGGCCCACCTCTCCTTTAGCGACTTGGATATGATACTGTCTGCCCGGATCTTCTGAATAATTCTTCATGTCAATTCCTCACTTTCTATGCTCTCTGAACTTCCCGCTGCAATCTTATCTCCACTTTTTTATCTCTGCCCCTTGTCATAGGGAATACCTTCCGCTTTGGGCGCTCTGGACCTCTTAGATACAAAGGCCAGAACTAAGAGAGAGATAATATACGGCAGCATATTGTAAACTGTACTGGGAAGCTTTAGAGCCACCAGAGCGTCGAATCCCGTGTATACGTTGGAAAGCGCACGGAACAGCCCGAAGAGCAGCGCCGCCAGACCAATGCTGACCGGCCTCCACTGTCCGAAGATCATAACCGCAAGAGCAAGGAATCCAAAACCTGCCACTCCATTCTCGAACTTCCACTCGCTGACTCCTGCCGTGATGTAGACCAGTCCGCCAAGTCCGCCGAGCGCCCCTGAAATGAGCACTCCCGCATAACGCATCTTATATACATTGATACCGACAGAGTCCGCCGCCTGCGGATGCTCACCGCACGCACACAGTCTCAGACCGAATCTTGTCTTGTAGAGTACGACATAGGATGCGATCAGCAGAAGAAACGCAATCAGCATAAACCAGTTAAATTCAAAACCGTTGATGTTTACAAGGAAGGCTTTTTTCGCCGTCCCGTACGCCACGGTGGAAGATACGTTATCTACGCTCTCTGCAGTGTTGATCGCCCTTACCAGAACGACTGCCGCTGCCGGTCCGAGCAGATTGAGCGCTGTTCCTACCAGCGTCTGATCCGCGTTAAACCTGATTGCAGCCACTGCAAGGAGCAAAGAGAAAATCATTCCCGATATCACGCTTGCAAGAATGACAAGAAGGATCATCAGAGGCGCCGCTATCCCCGCCGCCGCATATTTCATCATAAGAGCGCCTCCGAGCGCGCCGATGACCATGATCCCTTCCAGACCGATGTTGATGACACCGCTGTGCTCTGAGAAGCATCCCCCCAGTGCCACAAGCACCAAAACAGACGCAAATATCAGTGTATACTGGATCAATAACAACATTACGCCTCGCCCCCTTTCTGTTCTTTTGAAAGCCGTCTTTCTTCTCTTCTGTCCAACAGTCTGTTCAGCCATACCTTAAAGAAAAGAACAAAGCCGCACAGATAGATGATAAACGCTGAGATCAGATCTGATATCTGAGTACAGTACATCGTCGTGTCTACATAAGTACCGCCGCTTGTGATATGCTGGATAAAATAAGATGAGAAGATCGCTCCAATGGGGCTTGATCCCCCCAGGAAAGCTGCTGCTATACCATTGAATCCCATGGTCGGCACGCTCGTCTGCTGTACCATCCATTGTTCGATCCCTGTCAGGTAGAATACTCCCGCGCCGAGACCTGCCAGTCCGCCAGCGATCATCATTGTCAGGATGATATTCCTCTTCTCATTCATACCGCAGTATTTTGCAGCGTTTTTATTAAGTCCCGTGGCTTTCAGCTCATAGCCTAACTTTGTTTTGCTCATGACGATCCACACAAGGACTGCCGCCACGACCGCCAAGATAAGTCCCGCGGTAACGAATTTATTGTTCGCGAACAGTTTGTCCAGCCCCAGTGTCGGGAGAAGTGCGCTTTTGTTCGTACCCTCCAGCGCTTTCGTGTAAGGAGTGGACTGTTCTTTTACATTTGTCAGCAGCATATTGACGCAATAAAGGCTGATCCAGTTCAGCATGATACAGGAGATGACCTCATTTACATTGAGATATGCCTTAAGCGCGCCTGAGATACCGCCCACGACTGCAGCCGCAACCACCGCCGCGATCAGACATGCATACCACGGAAGCCCCAGCTTCAACGCAAAGTACAGGCTTGCTCCCGCACCCACGACATACTGTCCTGCCGCTCCGATGTTGAAAAGCCCAACCTTCCATGCAAAGAGCACGGATAAAGAACACATCAGGAGCGCAGACGCCTTGACCAGCGTGGAGCCGAAATATTTCATCGCTGCCACCGGGCTCGGATAGTAGAGGAAATTCTTCAATATCGCCGCGATCGCTTCCCCCGCGCCGCCGGGATTGATGATCAGCAGCACGATGTATCCGATGAAAAGACCGATCAGGATGCAGAGAAGAGACCCGATGACTGTCTGGACGCCGCTGTTTCTTAAAAGTCCTGTGTTTTTTCTTGTATTTCCGCTCATTTGCTGCCCTCCTCCTTTCCTTTGTCCTCCGCATCTTTCCCGGTATCGCCGGATATGCCCGGAGTATCTCTCTTAGAGCCCGCCATATAGAGCCCGAGTTCTTCTACTGTAACTTTCTTCGGATCAAACTCTCCTACGATCTCTCCCTCGTACATGACTAAGATCCGGTCAGAGACATTCATCACCTCGTCCAGCTCCAGACTGACGAGAAGAACGCCTTTCCCCGCGTCTCTCTGCGCAACAAGCTGCTTGTGGATATACTCGATCGCACCCACATCCAGACCGCGCGTCGGCTGCACCGCTACGAGCAGTTCCGGGTTCTTGTCGATCTCCCGGGCAACGATCGCTTTCTGCTGGTTTCCTCCGGACATAGAACGCGCCATCGTGATCGGTCCCTGTCCTGAGCGCACATCATACTGCTTGATCAGACGGTCGGCATACTCACGGATCGGTTTTCTTTTCATGAATCCGAACTTGTTCGTAAACTCCGGCTCAAAGTATCTCTGGAGAATGATATTGTCCTCAAGTGTATAGTCCAGCACCAGACCATGCTTGTGTCTGTCCTCCGGGATGTGGCTCATCCCCGACATCAGACGCTTGCGGATAGAGGTATGTGTGATATCCGCTCCGTTCATGGTGATCGTCCCGCCTGCGAGCGGCTCTAATCCTGTCAGCCCGTAGACAAACTCTGTCTGCCCGTTCCCGTCAATCCCCGCGATACATACAATCTCTCCTCTTCGCACCTGAAGAGAGACATTATTCACCGCATTGTTCTTATGATGCTTTGACGCCACGGTCATATCTTTGATATCAAGGACAACGTCTCCCGGCTTCGCGGGCTCCTTCTCCACTACAAAGCTGACGTCGCGCCCTACCATCATGGTCGATAACTTTTCCGGTGTCGTGTCTTTTGTCTCAACAGTTCCGATATACTTTCCTTTTCTGAGCACAGTACAGCGGTCTGAAACCTGCATGATCTCCGCCAGCTTGTGAGTGATAAAGAGAATACTCTTTCCCTCCGCCGCCAGGCTCTTCATGATCAACATCAGTTCCTGGATCTCCTGCGGAGTAAGAACGGCCGTAGGCTCATCAAAAATGAGGATGTCGTTGTCCCGGTAGAGCATCTTTAAAATCTCCGTCCTCTGCTGCATGCCCACCGTGATGTCCTCGATCAATGCGTCCGGATCTACCGCAAGTCCGTACTTTTCGGACAGCGCCATCACCTTTTCCTTTGCTTCCTTTTTCTTGAGGAATCCGCCCTTTGTAGTCTCCACACCTAAAATGATGTTGTCGAGGACACTGAAACATTCCACCAGCTTGAAGTGCTGATGCACCATTCCGATCCCCAGTTCATTCGCATCATTGGGGTCTTTGATCTCCACCTTTTTTCCTTCTTTGCGGATCTCGCCCTCCTCCGGCTGATACAGCCCGAAGAGCACGCTCATCAGCGTGGATTTGCCCGCGCCGTTTTCTCCTAACAGAGCGTGTATCTCCCCTTTTTTCAACTGGAGCGTGATATTGTCATTCGCCACGATGCCGGGGAATCTCTTCGTGATGTTCAGCATCTCTATCGCATACTCTGCCATTCTCTCCTGCCTCCTCCTGTGCCTTGTTTATATAAAAAGAGGGACAGGCCCTCAGCCTGACCCTCTTTATCTCAGATCTCTTATTTATTTGATGCTGCCGTAATCTGTTACTTTGATTTCTGTTGCCGGCATTTCCGTCGTGTCATCGGAAACTGTGATGTCTCCGTTATACAATGCCGCTACGAGTTCGCGGTAGTTATCTTCTGTAAATCCGTCATCCCACTGAGTAGACTCGATCGGAAGCTGTACGAAGTTCTCCTCCGGTGTCTCGGATACAAGACCAAGTGTATCGATCTTTCCTACATAATCGCTCCAGTTTCCTGCCGCAATGTCAGTAAGGACTGTGTCTACTGTGACCGCAAGACCCTTCATCGCGGATGTTACAGTAAGACCTTCCTGATATTCGTCGATGATGGGCGCCTGATCTGAGTCAACTCCGATCACTTTGCCGCCGGTCTTAACTGCCGCTTCTGCCGCAGATGTGTAGATGCCGCCGCCGCACGCAAAGACAACTTCTACTCCGTTGGAGTTGTACCATGTGTCCATATACGCTGTGATATCAGCATCCCCGTAGAACTGTCCGCCGTATACGTACTCAACGCTCACTTCGTCTGTGATGCCCAGTTCCTTTGCCGCCTCATCAGCGCCCTGAACGTAACCGTAGCCAAAACGCATAACAGCCGGCACGGACATTCCGCCAAGGAATCCAAGATGCTTATATCCCATCTTCACTGCTGCGTATCCTGCCATGTATCCGGAAATCTCCTCCTGATAAGTACAGCAGTACACGTTGTCTGTGTTGTAGTACTCTGTCACATCCCAGTTATCCGGGTTGTAATCATATCCTTCGCCTACGCCTTTCTCAAGGATGTCCCCCGGTCCTACGTCAAGAGCTACGAACTTCACATCCGGGTAAAGCTCCGGCTGCTCAACGACTGACGCCGCAAACATATATCCCGGAAGAACGATCACATTCGCACCGTTAGCGATCGCCTGATCAATGCTGGCGTTGCGGGCCTCGTCGGAATCACTCTCCGGCTTGTAATAATTGAACTCCACGCCATTCTCATCTGCCCATGCCTTCGACGCCTCATAAGTCGTCTGATTGAAACTCTGGTCCGTGATGTCGCCGGAGTCTGTGACCATCGCGATGTTCATCTCCTCGCCTGACGAACTGCCGCCGTCTCCCGATCCGCTGTCATTTCCGCCGTCTCCGCCGGAGCCGCAGGCTGCCAGTGAAAAGACCATTGCTCCTGAAAGTAGCATTGCCAAAATTCTTTTTTTCATGAATACGTTCCTCCTTTGATCCTCGTCTGTTATCAAACTCAGTTTTCAAAAATGATTATACCATAAGAACATGTCTAAAATAGGACTAGAGTCCCTATTTTTTTAAATTATTTGCATTTTGTTGTATTTTGACAGTTTCCAGCTTCTTTTTTTATGCATATTTCCCTTTTTTCTTTTTCTCGATCCTATGTTCCCTGCTCTCCTCAAGATACTCCATCATCTCAGGATGTTCTTTTAAGAGTCTGTCTCTTAATTTTCTTCTTCGTTTCTCAAGAAGTTCAGCAGCCATTTTCTTTTCCTTTTTAACTTCTCTCCCGGCTTTATCAAGATGGGCTTCAATGGATCTGATAAGCAGATCTTCATCCAGTTCCCCCAGATGCCCCCACGACTCCACGAACTTATCCACGCCGTTCTCCGAAAGCTTCCTCACATCTTCAACAGTGACAAGTTTTTTGACCACGTCAAGAGCGTGCTTCTCAATTTCCCGATCTGCCCCGCTGCCGAATGCCCAGATAAATTCCTCAAGTGTGTTCTCCTCCCCCGGCGGGTAGGCATATTCCCCGAGGCGCTTCAGCCTTTTTTTATCTTCTTTTGGCATATCTAATCTGCATGGAACCCCGATGCGCGCGTCACGAAGCGCCGCCAGGATATTCCTGCGCACCCTGCCCTTTTCAATAAGGTGTCCGATACCTAGATGTCTCATCTGCTCATTAATCCGGTCGTCATGCCCTGTGATATAGAGCCGGATTCCCTGCCTGTCCAAACTTTTTTCGAGCATCTCAATGCTGTCCGCAGCGGTAAAGTCTATACTATTTACCGCCCCGGCATCCACGATAACCACCCTGGTATCCTCTTTGATGCCTCTCTCAATATCCTTGAGCAGGATCTTCATATTTGCGAAAAACATATCTTCACTGAACCGGTAGATGAGCACCTGCTCTACAGGATAGGCAAAACGGTTCTTGCTCAGATCATAATACCCCATCCTCCCCGGCACCATTCCTTGAAATGTCCTCGGCGGATTTATCGATTTTAAAATCATCGCTACAAAGGACAGAATAACACCTATGAGAACACCATAGATCGTTCCCATACAGAGCACCCCGATCCCCGCAGCCATAAAGATATAAAATTCCGGCCGGCTCACCCTGAAAAGCCGCATGGCAAGATGGCCTTCCACTACGTTTAACAGTGCAGAGATGACAATGGCAGTCAGCACCGGAACAGGGAGATAACCGATAAACCCCGTGGCGGTAAGAAGGATCACCACCATGGTAACAGCAGCAGCTAAGGAGACTCCCTGTGTCCTGCCGCCATACTGTTCGTTCATGGAAGTCCTTGATATACTTCCGTTTACCGGACAGCATCCCACTGCCGCTGCCGCCAGATTGCCCGCTGCGCAGGCAAGTATCTCTTGCCTGATGTTCAGCTTGTATTCGTTCTTGGAAGCAAAGTTATTCTCTGCGAGAAGCGTTTCCGCCATGACGACCACGGCCACCATAAGCCCGCGTCCTGCGGCATGGGTGATATCCACTCTGTGGAACTGAGGGATAAAAATATCCGGCAGCCCCGGCTCTACCGCCGAGAGAAGAGGCACCCCATATTCCTCCACATGAAAAAAGGCCGTAGCCGCCACACCCAGGGCCATGATCACGATGGCCATTGGAAACTTAGGGATAAATTTCTTCGCAAGAATCAGCACGGCCAGCGCGCCCACTCCCATTGCAAGAGACAGCCAGTTGATAAAAGGCAGCGTGTTCCAGATGTGGCGGGACAGTTCCAGTATCTCTCCACGTCCTGCCATGCCGCCCATCAGCTTCGGCACCTGCATAAGGATAATGGTCACCGCAATACCGCTGATGAACCCTCCCATGACTGGAGTAGAAATAAAGTCCACGATCCCGTCTGCCTTCAAAAAATAGAACAAAACCAGCCACAATCCTGCAAACAGTGCGACCATCGGTATGTAGATCATCGCCTGCTCTGATCCGGCAGAGAATCCATGTGCTGCAATGGCAGCTCCCACCAACGCCGCCGGGGTTGCGTCCACTCCGAATATAAACTGCTTTGATGTGGAAAACAAAGCAAACAAAAAGATTGGGAATACGGAACCGTACAGCCCGTATACTGCCGGCAATCCTGCGATCTGCGCATATCCCATGGCGATCGGTATGGACACCGCCGCTATGATGATCCCTGAAAAAATATCTTTTGAAAGGTACTCGATCCGGTACCCCCTTAATGTTGGAAACAATTTCATTCTTCTTCCCCTCTCATAAATTCAGATTTTTGTATATTTGCCCGGAACTCATTTTTGCCCGTAATATTATAAAAGATGTGCGTATTGTGTGCCAGTTTTTTTCTCATTTCGCAGATTATTTACTGTAAAACCCTATCCGGTGCGCAGACTGAACTATTCACTTGTTATAAAAAAATCATGCTGGATTATACACAGATAACCCGGCATGATTTTTTACGTCTTATAGATCATTTTTATATATTTCATAATTTTAAGAAATTCTTCCGCTCTTCATATGATATATCTTCTGCGCTGCTGCCAGTGTAGATTCCCTGTGAGACACAAGGACTACCGTCTTATCTTTACAGCTCTCCCGCAGCGATTTGAGGATAATCCCTTCGTTTAAGGAATCCAGGTTGCTGGTTGGCTCATCCAGAAGAAGCAGAGGCGCGTCATGAAGAAATGCCCGCGCAATACCGATCCTCTGCCTCTCCCCGCCGGAAAGTGTATCCCCCAACTCTCCCACCGGTGTGGCATATCCATTGGGAAGGCTCATGATAAAGTCATGGAGAGACGCTTTCTTCGCCGCCTCCGTGATCTCCTCACGGGAGGCCCCGGGGCGCGCCACCGCGATGTTATTGGCGATGGAATCATGGAAAAGACAGGTCTCCTGCGTAACATAGCTCTCCATATTTCTCAGATCCGCTGTGTTGATGGACGAAAGGCTGCGCCCTTCCATCTGAATGTCTCCTTTGTCCGGATCATAGAAACGCATGAGCAGCTTAAGCAGAGTGGATTTTCCCGAACCGCTCTTCCCGTAGATGCCGATGCTGCTGCCCTGGGGGATGGAGATGGAATAATCCTTTAATATATGTTCCTCTTCATAAGCGAAGTCAAGATGTTCACACTCCACGGAGCCAAACTTCTGCCCGGGCATGTCCTGTACTTCCTGTATCACAGGCTCTTCCTCTAAAATCGCAAGCACGCGTTCTCCGCTGGCAAGGGTCTGCATAAGATTGTTGGACAGGCTGGATAAAGCAGCCACCGGTCCAAAAGATCCCATCATGAGGATGGTGCACAGCAGCGCGCCCTGGAAGTTCATCTCACCTTTTAATGTAAGCCATGAAGTCAGAAAGAGCATCCCAAAGGAAAAGACAAGAATCAGGATATTCGTGACGCCTCTCTGTGTCCCCTCCAGACCTTTCATCTCCTTTTGCTTGCTGTCCAGCCGTCTGCTCCTCTCATCCATCTGCTTTGCCCGTTCTCTGCCGTATCCGTACTGGATGGTCTCATCGACTCCCCTCAGTGAATCGAGAACGAAACTGTTGAGTTCACCGAATTCCGTACGGAATTCCATGCCTTTGTCCGAGCCTCTCGAAGAATTCCACAGCGGCACGATCACCCCCACAGCAATATATCCCGCCAGTGCGAATGCACCGGCAAGAGCATGATAATGAAAGAAAAACACTTCCATAATCCCTGCTGTGATAACTGCGATCGCTACAGGAGAGATCGTATGGGCATAAAACACTTCTAAAAGCTCAATGTCTGAGGTAATGACCGAGATCAGGTTTCCCTTGTCGCGCCCGTCCAGCTTGGCGGGACAAAGCTTCCGCAGGGCCGCGAATACCTTATGACGGATCAAAGCAAGAAGCTTAAAGGCGATATAATGATTACATGCCTGCTCTCCATAGTGAAGCACACCCCGCAGCACAGCCATAACGCCAAGGCAGACAAATATCATCGCAAGCGATATATTTTTCCACGGTCCTATGCCAGGTAAGAGCCCAGATACATGCAGCAATCCTGCACCTGCAAGGACAGTCAGGAAGATCGCGCAAAGATAACCGAGAACCCCGAGAAGGATAGCCGCAGCCATCACATGCAAAAGCGGCCGGACAAGTCCGATCAACTGAGCCATAATGCGCATTCCACTTCTTCTTTTTCTCATGCCGTCACCTCCTGCTGAAGTCTGTACATCCGGGCATATCCTCCGCCCTGTTCCATCAATTCTTCGTGCGTGCCGCTTTCTTTAATCTCTCCGCCCTCTAGAAAACAGATATTATCTGACCCCACTGCATTTGCCAGACGATGGGAAATGAATAAAACCGTCTTTCTCTTCGCCAGTTCTCGTATGACTTCCATGATCTTCTCCTCGCTCTCCACATCTATATTAGAGGCTGCCTCGTCGAAAATATACATCGGACTGTCGTGGAGCAGTGCTCTGGCGATGGACAAACGCTGTCTCTGACCGCCCGACAGATTGCTTCCCTGCTCCTCCAGCTGTGTTGCAAGCCCTTTTTGATTGTTCAGGAAATCATAGAGATTCACCTTTTTCAGCACGCTCTCCATTTCACCACGGGAAGCACCGGGAGAAGCCATGCGCAGATTCTCCTCTACAGTGCCTTTAAAGAGATAGCTGTTATGGCCCACATAGGTAATGTTCTCCATCAGATCTTCTTCACGAATCTCGCAGAGCGGAAGGTCATTGAGACTGATATCCCCGGTGAAGCCTTTGTTCCGTCCCATCAAAAGAGCGGCGATGGTGCTCTTGCCGCAGCCGGACACACCTACAAGGGAGATAAAACTGCCCGCCGGCATATCAAAAGATATATCTCTTAACACGGTACGCTCTGCATCATAAGAAAAGCCCACGCCGGACATCCTTACCGATATCTGCTTTTCCAGTGCCTGTCCTGCTAAAGTCTGATCTGCAAAAATCCTACTGTTTCCGCCTTTGGGCTCTTCCAGGTCAAGGATGCCGAATATCCTGTCACTTGCCGACATCCCATTCATGGCAATGTGGAAGAAAGAACCTAGCAGACGCAGGGGAATGAAGAACTCTGACGCAAGCAGAATGATGGAAAAAGCTCCCGCAAGGCTGACATTCCCCGCCATATATTCCCGCACAGTGACAATCATCCCCACTGCCGCCCCGCCATACGCGACAATATCCATGACGCTTACGGAATTGAGCTGCATTGTCAGCACTTTCATTGTGATCTTGCGGAACCGCTCTGCCTCTTCGTCCATTTCCTTTGCCTTCATCTCGTCCGCCTGATAGATCTTAAGCGTAGTAAGCCCCTGAAGATTCTCAAGGAAACTGTCTCCCAGCTCTGTATAAATTCCCCAGTATTTGCCCAGCAGTTTCTTGGCAAACTTCTGCACTGCCACAATGGACAGCGGAATCAAAGGAACACAGATCAGGAGCACGGCGCACGCTTTGATGCTGACCGGCGCAAGGATAACGAACAGCGTCACCGGCGCGAGCAGACTGTAAAAAAGCTGTGGCAGATACCTTCCGTAATAAATCTCTAACTGCTCCACTCCCTCCGTGGACACCTGCACAACCCCGGAAGTCGCAGTCTTTTCCTTATAAGACGCTCCGAGACGCAGTATCTTCTCATAGATCTGACGGCGAAGGACGGATTTCACCTCCGCGCTGGCGCGGTATGATGCCCTCGCCGCCATCTTCTCTGAAAGAAACCTCACAAGAACGGAAGCCAGCACGATCCCGCCTGTCATCAACATCGTATCCGTCTCCAGATTTCTTTCATATAGTCTCTGTATCATGATTCCAGCGGAACAGACCGACGCGGTCTGGAACAGCAGAGCGATCCACTGCCAGAATATGTTGGCGCCGATATATTTCCCCGAACCTTTCAGAAGCTTCATCAGTCTTGTCTTTATCATTGTTCCGAATTCCTTTCCCGCAGATTTTCTGCCTGTATCTCTTCTTCCCGCGCGATACGCTTTTTCTCTCTTATGGAACTGACCGCGTGGCGCAGCGCCATGACCGGATGATAAAGGATCATACACGGTCCGGCGAAACGCATCACACTGCGGATCTTCTCCCTCATCTCAGGGCGGTAGCAGTGCACGCGGCAGTTGCTGCAAAAGGTCTTCGTCTCCATGAACGGGCACTTATCTGCCCGCAGCGCCGCATAATCGTGCATTGCCCTGCACTCCTCGCATAACCCTTCCTCATCCTTGTGACCGTCATGCTTTTTCCTGCAATAGAGACGGATCATCAGACTGACGACCTGCTTTTCCTTGTCTCTTTTGTTTTCCGTTCTCCTCATCCTAAACTGCCTCCGGCTTGACCGTGCGTATCCTCGTAAAGAAGTAGACATATTTAAAACAGATCAGAAACAGAATGAACAGCCGTCCCGGCACATTCTGCATAAGGAGCCCCGCGCAGATCAGCATCGCGGATGCCGGCAGCAAAATACAAAGCTTTGTCTTTAACGTCATCGCGCGCTCTCTTACAAAACTGTCGAGATGATTCTTATACAGCTTCGTCCCGATGAACCATCTGTGGAACCGTTCCGACCCTTTTGCAAAGCAAAATGACGCCAGCAAAAGGAACGGCGTCGTCGGCAGAACAGGAAGGATAACTCCCACTGCCCCAATGCCGAGAGACAGAAATGCAAATGCCAGCCAGACAATCTTAAATGGATTTTTCTTCATTTTTTCCTCCTACTGTTTCCAACCATAGTTTTATATAGCTTATTTCAGACAGTTAAAACTAACCATTAGTGATGGTACCATAAATGATAATGATTTTCAACTGTATTTTTATTTATTGGATCCGTTTCATTTGTAAAGTAATGGCAATGTTTAAGCAAAAATGGGCACTTTCCTGATATATAAAAAGAGGACAGAAAATGACGCCCATTTTCCATCCTGCTTCTTTTCTTATAATCAAACCCGCTCTTAGCTGTTAAATCCGTCCGGGTTCTGGCTCTGCCATCTCCAGGAATCCTCGCACATCTCGTCCAGCCCTCTCTCGGCTGTCCAGTGGAGCTCTTCCTTTGCTTTTGACGCGTCGCAGTAGCATGTCGCGATGTCACCCGCACGGCGCGGCCTGATCTCGTAAGGGATCTCTTTTCCGCATGCCTTGCCGAAAGCTTTCACCATATCGAGTACGGAATATCCGTTCCCTGTTCCAAGGTTATAAACAGATACGCCCGCTTTTTCCTTCAGCTTCTCTACTGCACGCACATGTCCGACCGCAAGATCCACTACATGGATATAGTCGCGGACGCCGGTTCCGTCATGAGTGTCATAATCGTCTCCGAATACGCCCAGTTTCTCAAGCTTGCCGATAGCCACCTGAGTGATGTACGGCATCAGATTGTTCGGGATTCCCTTCGGGTCCTCACCGATCAGGCCGCTCTTGTGCGCTCCTACGGGATTGAAGTAGCGCAGAAGCACCACATTCCACTCGGGATCTGCGGTATGCAGATCTGTCAGGATCTGCTCCAGCATCCATTTTGTCCATCCGTAAGGATTGGTGCATGTTCCCTTCGGACACTCCTCTGTGATCGGGATAAACGCCGGATCTCCATACACTGTCGCGGAGGAGCTGAAGATGATATTCTTCACTCCATGGTTTCTCATAACGTCGCAGAGCGTGACTGTACCGCCGATGTTGTTCTCATAATATTCAAGAGGCTTCTGCACAGACTCTCCCACTGCCTTAAGTCCCGCGAAATGGATAACAGCTTCCACTTCCTCTTTGTCGAACACTTCATTCATGCTTTCTTTGTCGCGGATATCTGCTTTATAGAATCTAATGTCTTTTCCTGTGATCTCTTTCACTCTTTCCAGAGCCTTTTCTGACGCATTGTAGAGGTTGTCTACTACTGCTACGTCATAACCTGAATTTAAAAGTTCTACACATGTGTGGCTGCCTATGAATCCGGCGCCTCCTGTTACTAAAATAGACATGGTCGCTTCCTCCTTAACTGATGCTGTTTCTCTGTTTTCTGTGCATATTATAGCACTATGTCCTGGCGATTGCTTTATATTTTTAGTTCATTTTATGGTAAAAATGTTGCACGCATCGTTTTAATACAATGCGTGCACACACTTTTTTCTGTCTGCTGTTTTCTATTTGTTGTTTTCTGCCCGGATCACTCTTTCCACAGCTTCTGAGGATATAAGCCCGCGTCTTTTAATGCCTGTACCGCGGCAACGACCACCGGCTTATCCTCCTTATAGGTAACCCCGTACCACTTATCCTCCGACTCCAGCACCTTGACCGCAGCACGGCTTTCCTCCAGAAGCCCGCTCACAACCGCCGGAAGGAAATACTCGCATTTCAGCGGATTTTCTTTTAATCCCGCCTCAAGGAATGCCGGGAAACCATCCCGGATCTCCTCTAAAATACTGTGTGTAAATCCCCACATATTCATCGATACCAGCGTATCCCCATCGATCTTCGTCCATGTCTTTCCGTCATCCTCCGAATACTCGATGCCGCCGCCTCTCTTCTCAATGCGGGTGCGCTCCGTCACATTGACCAGCTCATTATTCTCATTCAGTCCACACACGCCTCTGGCCACATGTCCGTTTTCCGTCACTGTATTTTTCAAACGGTAGGCCACCATTGTATAGCGGTATTTGTCGTCATCGTCATGGGTAGTGAGATAATCATAGATCGCCTGAAATGCGTGGCGGCCATAGTAATCATCCGCATTTATGACCGCGAACGGACCGTCGATCTCATCAATGGCGCTTAAGACCGCGTGCGCCGTCCCCCACGGTTTCACACGCCCTTCGGGAATCTTAAACCCGTCCGGGATATTAGACAATTCCTGGAAAACATATACTGTTTCCATCTCTTTCTCAATCCGTCTGCCAACGGCTTCCTTAAAGTCAGCTTCATTTTCTTTTTTAATGATAAAGACTACCTTCTCAAATCCGGCGCGCTTTGCGTCATAAATAGAGAAATCCATGATAA
>ERZ1643249.1039-NODE-1039-length-28912-cov-4.218560_pt1 | contig 28912 bp, 23 predicted proteins | sample MGYA00579263_ERZ1643249 | MGnify/ENA primary metagenome ERZ1643249 (study PRJEB29033, sample SAMEA4952264) | chicken gut metagenome | biome: Broiler Chicken; feature: Gastrointestinal Tract; material: Caecum | place: Ireland | collected 2018 | study: Broiler...
GCGCGCAGGTACTGCCTTTTGGGGTTGAACCAAGCTTATGCGCCCGAAATACTATTTGATAAAAATGCTTGCATTTTACAGAAAACTGTGTTATAATAACAAAAACTGCACAAGAAATTTTATGCGGAGAGCTTGTTTTTCCGTAAAAGTTTTTTGCAAACATACTCAATATTTTCAGTTATATAATGCTATGAAGCGGAATAGTACCCCTTTTACAGGTTTTCAGAGAGCTGCCGTATGGTGCGAGGCAGACGAAGTGCAGGGCGAACTCGCCGCAGAGCAGCTTTGCTGAACTACCAGTAGGCAAAGACGGTCATCCGCCGTATAACGGACGGGATGTGCATGCATCCTCAAGGCAGCTTTTGCTGTGAAGAAGAGTGGTGCCACGTCGGCACGACGTCTCTTTATCGGGGCGTCGCGCCGTTTTTGTTTTTGCGCGGTTTGTTTTTTGCGGCTGATTTGTTTGGGTTGCGGTTGTTTTAATTGCGCGGCTTAAAGTGGTCGCAATCATATACTTAACGCTGTTTGCAGTTGCTTTATTTCGGTCAACAATTTAACGCCACTGTTTTTATTCCGCTGTTTTAGCACCGTTGATAATCTGACGTTGTTTTTTACATTTAAAAATATTCTTTTCGGGGCATTGCCGCGCGGCGGCGTCCCGTAAGCAGGTGATATATGAAAAATTTTAAAAAGTATTCAAAACAGTATTATCTTCCTCCGCAGCGCTGTATGGATTGGGCGGAAAAGGACGCCGTTGAGCGCGCTCCCGTCTGGTGCTCGGTAGACCTCCGCGACGGCAACCAGAGCCTTATAGAGCCTATGTCGCTCGAAACCAAGGTCGAATTTTTCAAACTGCTCACGGAGATAGGTTTCAAGGAGATAGAGGTCGGCTTCCCCGCCGCCTCCGAGACGGAGTACGACTTTGTCCGCAAACTTATAGAGGACGAGCTGATACCCGACGACGTCACAATTCAGGTGCTCACTCAGGCGCGCGAACATATAATTAAAAAGACTTTTGACGCGGTGCGCGGAGCAAAGAACGTAATTGTGCACGTCTATAACTCCACGTCTGTCGCCCAGCGTGAGCAGGTGTTCAAAAAGGACAGGGAGGCGGTAAAAAAGATTGCAACCGACGGCGCAAAACTTTTAAAGGAGCTTGCCCAACGTGACGGTGCAGCCTACCGCTTTGAATATTCGCCCGAATCGTTCACGGGTACAGAGCCCGAGTATGCGCTCGAGGTGGTAAACGCCGTACTCGATATATGGCAGCCGACGGCAGACCGCAAGGCAGTAATCAATCTGCCCGCCACGGTAGAAAACGCTATGCCCCACGTATATGCCAGCCAGGTGGAGTACATCAATAAAAATATGAAGCATAGGCAGAACGTCGTGCTCTCTCTTCACCCCCACAACGACCGCGGCTGCGGCGTGGCTGCGGCAGAGATGGGTCTGCTTGCGGGCGCGGACAGAATAGAGGGCACACTTTTCGGCAACGGCGAGCGCACGGGCAATGTGGATATAGTCACGCTTGCAATGAATATGTTTTCGCAGGGGGTAGACCCGCACCTCAATTTTGAAAATATGCCCTACATTTGCTCTTTGTACCGCACATTTACGGGCATGGCGGTCAATCCCCGCCAGCCTTACGCGGGCGAGCTGGTATTTGCGGCCTTTTCAGGCTCGCACCAGGACGCCATTGCAAAGGGTATGGAGTGGCGGACGCAGAAGGGGATCGAGGAATGGACTGTGCCCTATCTGCCTATAGACCCGCACGACGTGGGCAGGCAGTACGATGCCGACGTTATCCGCATCAACTCGCAGTCCGGCAAGGGCGGAGTAGGATATGTCCTGCAGACGGGCTACGGCATAAACATGCCTGCAAAAATGAAAGAGGCAATGGGCTACGCCGCAAAGGACGTATCCGATAAGCTGCACAAGGAGCTGCACGCCGACGAGGTGTTCGCTATCTTCCGCGAAAAGTTCCTGGATTGCAGGGGCGTATTTGATGTCACAGAGTGCCACTATAAGCAGACGGGAGAGGGCATTTTTGCCACCGTCACAGTGGTAAAGGACGGCAAAACTGTGGTTGCAGAGGCGGAGGGTAACGGAAGACTGGACGCCGTTTCCAACGCGCTTAAAAAATACCTCGGCATAACTTATACCCTTACTGACTACGAAGAGCACGCCCTCACGCAGCGTTCAAGCTCCAAGGCCATCTCCTATGTGGGCATAGAGGGAGGCGGAAAAAGATTCTGGGGCGCGGGCGTCGACGAGGATATTATTATGAGCTCGGTAAAGGCTCTCGTTGCGGCACTGAATAATATGTTTACAGCAGGCAAAAATTAAATTGACCCGCACATATGCCGCAAATACTCTAAGTTTACTATGCGTTTTGCGGGTTTGTGGATAATGTATTTGTTGCTGACGTGTTTGTGAAATATAAGCGCGGCGGCAAAAGCCTGAATAAAAATATTTGACTTGCCTTGTGGCTTGCTGTATAATTTAAGCGTATGCGGACTGAAAAATAGTCATACTTATGTAAATTGCACATATACTGCCGCATAAATAATAATTAAAAGGTACACATATGTTTCCCGATCCTATACTTAAAATAGGCGACCTCGAAATTTATGCTTACGGTGTATGTATGGCCGTGGGCATAATAGCCTGTTTCGTCTTTTTGCTCTGGACGTTCTGGTACAAGAACTTCAATGAAGAGTGCGTAGACAAGATGATATTCCTCGGCGTCATTGCCACGGGCATAGGAATAGTCTTTGCAATGCTCTTCCAGTCGGTATACAACTATATAGAAAATCCTAAAGCAGGTTTCAAATTCGGTGATATGACCTTCCTCGGAGGCCTTATCGGCGGCGTGGGGTTCTATGTACTGTTCTACAACCTGTATGTGTTCGTTGTTGCGCCGCGCACCAAAATAAAGTGGCTGCAAAACAATATGAACGCCAGTCTGCTTGACGCGGTACCATTCATTCCCATCGGCATAACTATTGCTCACGCCTTCGGCAGGCTCGGTTGCACAATGGCGGGTTGCTGCTACGGCATGGAGGCAGACTGGGGCATCTACTTTGAAACTGCAGGGACAAAGGTTATTCCAACACAGCTCTTTGAATGTGTCTTCCTCGTGCTCCTCACTATCGTGATGGTGGTGCTCTACTTCAAGTTTAGGTTCAACTGCAATTTAAGTATATATCTCATAGCTTACGGTGTATGGCGCTTTATAATAGAGTTTTTCCGCGACGACCACCGCGGGGAATTTGTTGCCGGGCTCACGCCTTCGCAGTTCTGGTGCATACTTATGGTGGCGATAGGCATAGGTTACTTCTTTGCCTATAAATATATCTTTAAAAAGCGTATGAAGCACCCCGAACTTCAGCCGCGCGTCAACGGGAAGAAGAAGGAGTCTGTGGCGGATAGCGGAAGTGACGTTGAAAGCGGAAATCAGATGGCTATTCAAACGAATGGCAAAGCAACAGCCAAAACTATTGACGGTAAAGGTATTTGCAGTATTGTAAGGCTTGCGGCTTTTGTTATTACCGGGGCAATGGTTGTTATGGCCATAATAGGTATATGTATTAATTGGGTGACCTTTTCCGCGCAATTAGCGGATGGACTTTTTGAAACTGAGGCCGACGGCATTACTCTTTCGCGATTGTTTGAGTTGTTTGGCGGATTAGACGGAAAAATAGGCGGAGCATTTAAGACGATGTCGGCTTTCTCCATACTTTCGATTATTTTTATCGGTATAACGATAGCTTTTGCTGTATTGTGTAAGAAAATCGGGGGTAAACCGCTTACGTTTATTTTATTTGTGGTTGCAATGCTTTGCATTGTTTTCGGTTTGGTTAGCACAATATCTTCATTTGCATTTTGTGATATAGCAAGCGTAGATGTCGGTGCAGCCTTAAGCGGTACGTATACTGTATCGGCAGGCGCATTGTTGACTGCAATAGGCAGTATTATTTCGGGTTTTATGGGCGTTCTTTTTACGGTTTTAATTTAAAAATATATTTTTGTAGCCACAGACGAATAATGCGCCTGTGGCTCTTTAAATATTACAGACTTGTATAATACGAAAAATAGAAAAAAGTAATATAGTAAATCATGCCTTAAAATAGTTTTGACATACTATGTGGTTAATTGCAATTTTTGTTTTAAAAGACAGCCTGCATAGTTATTGTAAATTAATTTTTTTGTAAGTGTACTTTTATAAAGATTTAATTTTTGTAAGAGGGCGGGCGTGCGATATGCACGCCCGCCCTCTTATTCTACAATTTAAAGTGCAATACGGCAATTGCACTTTATCCTGCCGACCAAAGGCGCAACGCGTTCCAAAATAATGCGTCGATTTGCGACGTAGCGCGTAAACAGTGTAATTTTTCTGTATAAACATTTTTTGCTTTCACATACTTTTTTTGTATTTACTGGATGCCGCACCGCGGCGCATGGAGGTTTTATGAAAGCTACGGGAATAGTAAGGAGAATAGACGAACTTGGAAGAGTGGTCATACCGAAGGAAATACGCTCTACACTGCGGCTGAAATCGGGCGACCCGCTGGAAATTTTTACCGAACGCGACGAGCTCATGCTCAAAAAATATTCGCCGATAGCCTCACTCGAAAAGTTTTCAGAGGGTACGGCAAAGGGGCTTAACGACCTTTCAGGCTACCTTGCCCTCATATGCGATACCGACGAGGTGTTGTATGCCGCGGGCACGGGTAAGCGTGAATTTTCGGGCAAGAGCCTTTCTGCGGCGATGGACAAGATACTTGAAGGCAGGCGCAGCTATATGGCAAATCTTGCCGAAGGGGGCGACATTGTTCCCATCTGCGACGGCAGCGCCGAATATACCGCGCAGGTAATCGTGCCGATTGTTGCGGGAGGCGACTGCCTGGGCGCGGTTGCTCTTATCTCGCGCGAGCAGGGCGCAAGCATGGAGGCTTCGGCCGTACAGCTTGCAAAACTCACCGCGGCAATACTCGCCTCTCAGTTCGAGTAATTTATAAATTGCCCCGCACATATGCCTGAACTAACACTCTTTTTCTGATATGCCTAAGTACCTTAAAAAATTTTTCGGCGAAAAACAGTCGCTCATTGCGGGCGCACTTATTATATCTGCGGGCGGGTTTCTTTCCAAGCTGTTAGGCGCGGCATACCGCATACCGCTCACAAACATTCTCGGCGGCGAGGGCATGGGCATCTACCAGATGGTATATCCGCTCTACTGCATACTGCTTACGGTATCCGCCTCCGGCATACCTGCGGGCATAGCCCGCCTTATCTCTTCGGGGAAAGCCGAAGGGGCGGAGAGAACGGCCTTTGCGCTCTACGGCGCCATTGGCGCGATAGGGTCGGTTGCGATGTACCTGCTTGCCCGTCCGCTGGCCGCTGCCCAGGGCGAGCCTGCCGTGGAGCTGTGCTGCAAACTGCTCTCTCCGGCAGTCTTTTTTGTTGCGCTTCTTTCTGTCGTGCGCGGCTACTATCAGGGCAGGGACAACATGGTGCCGACAGCCTTTACCGAGGTGTGCGAACAGCTTATAAAGGTGCTCGCAGGCATTGCGCTCGCCCTGACTTTCCGCAACGACCTTACGCTTGCGGTGGCGTCTACGCTGTTTGCCGTGACTATAAGCGAGCTTATCTCTTCGGTGTTTGCCGTTGCGCTCTACCGCGGCGAGCGGCACTCTGCAAGGCGGCCTCTGTTCAGGCTTTCGCCGGTGCGCACCGGCCAGATACTGCGCTATACGGTGCCTATAACTTTTACGGCGATAGCTATGCCCCTTTCGCAGCTTGCCGAAAGTATTGTGGCGGTAAATCTGCTGCGCGAATTAACGCCCGAGGCTACGGCGCTTTACGGAATATTTTCAGGCTGCGCTATGACTATGATAAACCTGCCAGTATCGGTGACATACGGCCTTGCCGCGGCAAGCGTACCCAAAATTTCGCCGCTGGCGGCTTCGGGGAAGGATAGCGAGGCGCACGCGCTCGCTCTCAGAACGCTGCTTATCACGCTCGGTGTGGCAGTACCCTTTGCGGCGGGACTGTTTATATTTGCACCCCTTTCGGTGACGCTCATTTTCCGTTCGCTCACAGAGGCGCAGGGCGCGCTGCTCATAAGGCTCGTGCGGATAATGGCGGTAAATGCAGTAACTCTTTCGCTCGTGCAGACGGCCTCAGCCTGCCTTACGGCGCTGGGTAAACCCCTGCGTGCAACCGTTACGCAGTGGGCGGCGTGCATTCTGCGCGTCGTACTCACCGCAATACTCATAAAATTCACCTCTCTTTCGGTCAGCGGGGCGGCTGTGGCTGCAAACATATCGTTTTTTGTTGCGGCCGCGCTCAATATATGGTATATTATCCCTGTGGGCAGGTCGCGCCGCGCCGATGTAAAGGCGCCGCAAAGTCAGACTGCCTGCGGAGGTGTGTATGAAGATAACGCTTATAGGCCTCGGCGTTGACGAGGGCGATATAAGTGCAGGCGCTCTTGAAGCACTCAGGGGCGCAAAAAATATATATGCGCGCACGGCGCTTGCGCCCTCTTACGGCTCGCTCGCGGGGCTCGGTGTGCAGCCGCTCGACGATGTTTTTAAAACCTGCCGTACATTCGATACTTTAAATAAAAAACTTGCAGGCATAATCTTAAAGGCGGCAAAGGAGGGCGACGTGTTCTATTGTGTGGACGGCGCCGTCAGCGAAGACAATGCCTGCAAAATAATTATGTCGCGCCATAAGGATACCGTCGTGTATGAGGGGGTATCCAAGGCGGCGCGCGTTGCTTCGCTTGCAAAAATTCAGAGCTCGTGCGTGACGGGTGCGTCTGCCTACGACCTCTCTTCATTAAAGAGCGGGCAGGCCGCGGCAGTCTATGATATAGACTGTTTTTATGCGGCTACGCTCGTAAAGGAGAAGCTTTCAGAACTCTTCGGCGAGGAGAGCGACTGCTGGTTTGTGCGGGGCAGGTCTGTACAAAAGATAAAGGCCTACGAAATAGACAGACAGAAGGAGTACGACCTTTCGTGCGCGGTGGGCATAGAGCAGCCCGACTTTTTACATAGGGAGAGGTATGACTATGCCGACCTGCTCCAGCTTGTGCGTCTGTTGCGCGCGCCCGGCGGCTGTCCCTGGGACAGGGCGCAGACAAACGAGAGCATACGCATAAACATGGTTGAAGAGGCCTACGAGCTGGTGGACGCCATTAACAAGAACGACGACGATATGATAGAGGAAGAGACGGGCGACGTGCTCCTTCAGGCGGCGTTCCATACCGTTTTAAAGGAGGAGCAGGGCGCGTTCAACTCGGGCGACGTAATCTCGCGCGTGGTAAAAAAGCTCATTTTCCGCCATTCGCACATATTCGGCAAGGACAAGGCCGCCGACGAGGGCGCTGCGCTCAGTGTGTGGGAGAAGAACAAGAAGGAAGAAAAGAACATGTCCACCTATGGCGAAACGGTGGCGGCCGTGCCGCTTACCTTCCCCGCCTGCATGCGCGCGCAGAAGGTGCAGAAGCGCGCCGCAAAGGCCGGGCTTGACTATCAATCGGCAGAGGACGCCGCAAAAAAACTCTGCTCGGAAGTAAGTAATTTTGTTGCCAACCCTGAATGCGGCGGCGAGGGATTATCCGCCGCGTGCGGGCAGATACTTTTCGACGCCGTGGCTCTGTGCAGGCTTTCGGGTGCAGACAGCGAGCAGTCGCTGGCCGACGCAACCGAAGGTTATGCCGAAAAATTTATAGCGGCTGAAAAGCTTGCCTTGGCCGATGGCAGGGATGTGTCGGCGTTTAACGCCGCTGACTGGGCGGAATATTTAAAGAGGGTGGAAGATGCAGCCCAAAAGCATTGATATAGGTGGCCTGCACACGCCGAACAATGTGTTCCTCGCTCCGCTTGCAGGCTACACCAATGCCGTCTTCCGCGAAATGTGCTACCGACTGGGCGCAGGCCTTACCTTTACGGAGATGGTCAGTGCCAAGGGGCTGTGTTACGGCAGTAAAAATACCGAGGAGCTTCTGTTTGTGACGCCGACCTACGACGGAATAAAGGCTGTACAGCTGTTCGGGAGCGACCCCGAATATATGCGCCGCGCGGCGACGAGCGAACAGATAGCGCCCTTTGACCTTATAGATATAAACATGGGCTGCCCTGTTCCGAAGATTTTCAATAACGGCGAGGGCAGCGCGTTGCTTGACGATATGCCGCGTGCATCGGCAATAATTAAGGCGTGCAAGCAAAGCGGCAAGCCCGTTTCGGTAAAGTTCCGCATAGGCATAACCGAACAAAAATTGGTTGCCGTGGACTTTGCGAAGATGTGTGAGGACAGCGGCGCTGACATGATAACCGTGCATGGCAGAACTCGTGACAAGATATATGCAGGACAAGTTAACTTTGCGGAAATAGAAAAGGTAAAAAGGGCGGTAAAAATACCAGTAATCGCCAACGGCGGGGTATTTTGCTATGAAGATATGCAAAATCTTCTTTGCAATACCGGCGCGGACGGTGTAATGGTTGCGCGCGGTGCAATGTATGCGCCCTGGATATTCTGCAGTCTTACGGGAAGGCCTGAACCGGACAGGACAGAGCTTGTTTTAAAACAGCTTGAAGACACGCTTTCGCTCTTCGGCGAGCGGTTTGCGCTCGTGTTCATACGCAAGATGGCGGCGTTCTACACCAAGGGCAGGCGAGGCTCTTCCGCCCTGCGTGAAAGGCTGTTTATGTGCAACAGCATACCCGAGCTTCGCTCGCTTATAGAGGATGCACAGTTCTGAAATTTAATTGAAAGTTTTGTTGATAAGATATTGTTTTATGCCGCGGGGCGCAAAAATACTTTTTGCGCCCCGCGGCATATTTTGATTTCCGCCTCAATTTTTTGCAGGCGGGCTTTTGTTTTGCCGTGAACTCAATAATTTTTTTATGCGTTGCACGTTTTAAAAACAAAAACGCGCCCCGATTTTTTAAAATCTGACAAAGGGCGGCAAAATCTGCCCAGGGAGCTGCTCTATACTGTGACTATGCAGGTTTATGTTGAGTATGCTCTTGCGGAAAATTTTTGCATGGCCTTCGTGCTGCTCGCCTGCGCAAAGTTTGCCTCTAAAAACAGGTGCGGATACCTGCGCCTTGCCATAGGCGCGGCGCTGGGCGCTTGCTTTGCCGTGGCGTTCCCGCTGTTCGGGCTCTCCGGCTTCTGGTCGGTGGCGGTAAAAATACTTTCAGGACTTGCGCTCGGACTTTCGGGCAGGGTAAAACCTATAAAGTCGTACATAAAATTTACGGCGGCGTTTCTGGCCTTTTCCGCACTGCTGGGCGGTCTTCTGATAGCCATCTTTTCGCTTGCAGGAATGGATTATGCCGCGGGGCAGGGCTACATACTTTCTTCCGTGCCCGTCGGCATACCGCTCTTTGCCGCCCTCGTGCTTGCGTTTGTCGTGCGCAGAGTGTTCAGGCGGCTTGCCGCAAAATATAAGCGGACAGAGCTGAAGTGCGTAATCTATGTGGGCGATAAAAGCGTGGAACAGACAGGTTTTTTCGATAGCGGCAATAAAGTTTACTGCGGCGGCGCGCCCGTATCGGTCATACCGCTTTCGGCGGCCTGCGCGCTCGTCGATGTGTCTGCCCTGCGCGAAGGCGTGCGGGTGAATACCGTGGCCGGCAGCCGACTTATGAAAATTTTTACCGCGGACAAAATAGAGATATATAACGGCGAAAATCTGCATACAATAAAGTATGTAAAAATCGGGATAAGCCCGCGCGTGATAACCCGCGCCGTGCTCCACCCCGACCTCGCGGAGGAGTGCGGAGATGTTTGAAAAGATTAAAAAACTGCTCGCCCTGTTTTTCAGGGACAACTCACTCGACTATATCTGCGGAACGGAGGCGCTTCCGCTGCCATTCTCGCAGGAGGAGGAGAGCGATAAGATAAGCCGCCTCGAACACGGCGACGAAAAGGCCAAGGCCGCCCTTGTGGAGCACAACCTACGGCTTGTGGTGTACATAGCAAAAAAGTTTGAAAATTCGGGTGTGGACGGCGACGACCTTGTGTCGGTCGGCACGATAGGTCTTATAAAGGCCATAAATTCCTTCCGCTCTGAAAAAAATATCAAGCTGGCAACCTACGCCTCGCGCTGTATAGAGAACGAAATACTTATGTATTTAAGGCGAATGGCGCGCGTCAGGCAGGAGGTGAGCTTCGACGAGCCGCTCAATACCGACTGGGAGGGCAACGAGCTCTTGCTCTCCGATGTGATGGGTACTGACGCAGACGTCGTATATTCGGATATAGAGGGGGGAGTGGAGCGCGAACTTTTGAAGGATTCACTGAGCAAGCTACCCCAGCGCGAACAGAAGATAATGTGCATGCGCTTCGGCCTCGGCGGGGGCGAGGAGATGACGCAGAAAGATGTTGCCGACGCCCTCGGCATATCCCAGAGCTACATTTCCAGACTGGAAAAAAAGATTATAGGCAAGCTCAAAAAGGATATTTCACGCAGAATATAAAGTTTTTGTAAACTGCCGCCGTATCAGTATGGCGCGCGCAAGATCAAATTGTAAAATCACAGGTTAGCAGCAATTTTTGTGTAAAATAAGCAGCCTGCGGGCGGCAAACGCCGCCCGCAGGCTGCTTTTATATCTTATCCTATATTTTAATACAGTGATAGTTGAATTATTTTTTGGTGTGCAAATCAGTCGTCGAAGTCGAACCTTTCGCCGCGACCTACTCTGTCGCCGCCTGCGTTGTAGTATTCGTACTGCGAATTGCCGTTTTCGTCAGTCACCGCGCGCACCGTGTAAACCTGAGTGCCGCCTTTGCCGCCTACTATTATTTTAATATATTCTTTGCCGTGCTCGGTCTCTTTTTCAAAGGCGAACCTGCTGTTTGTGCCCTCGGCGCGGTTGTATATTGTCATTTCAATCTCCTGCTCGCCGTGCTCAGTTTCATATTCAAAGGTGGTGCGCTCTTCAAGCGTTCTGCCGCTGTAAACGGAGTACACATATTCCGCCTCGTTTTCGCTGCCCTCGCTTTCAGATTCCTGCGTTACAGAGAGGTATTTGTCTGCAGCCTCGTCAAGCATTACGCGCAGGCTGTGCGTGTTTTCGCTCTCGCGGCCCTCGGTCTGGCTTACAAATCTGCCCTCCATGGGGTACTGCACGCCGTCTATCACCATTATTCCGTCTATGCTGTAAATTTCAGTCACTTCCTCGTCTTCCCAGGGCTCGTCGTCCTGTTCTGTGTGGCTGCCTATAAGTTCCTGGTTATAGTAGGTCACATACTCCAGCTTTTCGCCGTTGAGACCGCTGTAAGATACCGTCATTTTAAGGCTGTACTGCGCGTAAGCCTCGTCGCCGTTCTGTATGGCGCTTATGTTGAAGTTTCCGTCAGAGAGCAGACCCTCTACAAGCATCATATATTCGTTGAGGGTGTCTATCGTCTGCTGGTCGGTCACCTGAGTTTTGCCCGCAGCCATTGTGGAGTGTTTTGCAACGCCCTGAACTGAGGCAAGGGTTGCGGCCGAGCCGCCCTGCATTCCGGAAATAAGCATACCTGCCGTGGCTGCCGAAAAACCGTACGCCTCCTGAGGAGTGTTGATTTCTGTAATTTTATCAATGTTGTTGCTTCCGTTTCCGCTGCAGCCTGCAATCGCTGCCGCGCCTAAGGTGAGGGTGGAGGCAACCGCTACGGCTGCCAGTATTTTTGTAAGTTTATTCATCATAAATCTCCTTAATAATTTTATTATTTAATATTGTTTTTTCTCCCGTGTGCGGTGCATGCGGTCGTCACTTTCGGGAGCTTTCATATATATAACAAACAGCTTTGCGCATTTGTTGGAAAAAATTAAAAATAATTTAAAAATTTTTTAAAAGTCTGATTGCCCCGCACTTATGCCGCAACTAAATATAAGTATGTGCATTATTATATGGCTGTATTAAAAGCTTTTTAAACCTTTTCAGACTTTGTTTTCTGAGCTGTATTTTTCAGACTGTAAATTGTCAGCGAAAAAGAGAGGAGGTAAAGGGATAAGTAAAGGCAGGGAAAAACAAAAGTGGCAGAAAATAAAGGCGGGCATAATAAAAATACGGCGGGCAACGCCCGCCGTATAATAAATTCCGCATAATAAATTTTGTTTGAAATTTTTTGCCTTTAAGTTTTTACGTTCTGGATTTTTGCCTTAAATCAGTCCGCGCCTGTGCTTTTAATTTGTGTCTGCACTCGGTCAGAGGCCGCTTTACTTTTTGTGCTTGCATAACAAGCCAGTGTGTCAGGCTTTTCAGTGTCTGTGTTCGCGGTCAATTTCTTTGTCGCCGCGGTAGTAGACGTATTGCCCGTCTATTATTCTCACGATATAGGCCTCCTGCCCGTTCACACCGCCAGTGCGGATGACAATCTCGTTGCCCTCGCGCTCAAAGGCGAATATCTGCTGGCCGTTGCCCTCGTCCGTCGTCATTAAAAGTTCGGTCTCGTTTCCCTCTTGCTCGTATTCAAAGGTGGTGCGCGAAACTCTTTTGCCGTTCTCGTATACCGTGTAGCTGTACTCAATCTCGCTCTCGCCGTCTTCATTTTCCAGCGACTGCTCCACAAGTATATAGCTCGACTTGCCCATCTCGACGTACAGCTCGTATTCCTCTTCACTCTCGCCGCCGTCGCTCTCGCTCTTGCTCTCGCCGTGAATGGGGTATTCCACGCCGTCCAGAACCATTATGCCCTCTATGCGGTACTCTGTTTCCGTTTCGCCGTCGTCGTATTCCGTCTCTTCGTGCGTGCGGTTGTAGTGTATAGTGCCGCCGTCGTGCGTTACGCCGAGTACGTCCGTGTACGATGTGGTCATCATATATTTGTACAGGTACTCGCCCGTGGTGTTTTCATAGGCGGCTACGGTGAAGTTCTGCCCTGAAATAAGGCTCTCTACCAGGTTCATATAGCCGTTTATCGTGGCTATCGTCTCCTCGTCGTCTATCTGGTCGCGCCCGGAATTGGTGTAGCCTTGGGCAAGCGCGCCCAGGCTTTTTCCTGCCGACATTGTTGTTGCGGCCTTTGTGACTGCGGTAGCAGCGCTTGCAGACATAGTCCCTGCTGTCATAGCGGTTGCGGACATAGTCCCTGCGGAAGCGCCCGCGCCTGATATTATCATTCCCGCAGTCGCGGCGGAAAATCCGTACACCTCTTCAGAGGCTGAAATTTGTATTTGACCGGGGTGAGAGGGGGGAACGAAACTATCGCCCGATTTAATCATCAGGGGAATGAATGCGCACACGGCAATTACCGCGGCAAGGCCGCAGGCGCAGGCCGCCACAACTTTTTTGTGCCCTGCAAGCTTTGCGCGTATGCCGCCAAGTTCAACCTCTTTTTCGTTCTCCTCTATGCCGAGCCTGTATATTATGTCTTTTTTTACGCCATCGTCGGGCAGAACATCTTTTGCGGCTTGTTTTAAAAGCTTTTCTATATCCTTCATTTTCTGCCCTCCTTTTCTAAAAATTCTTTTAATTTTTTAAGTGCCGAATTGTTCTTCCAGGTGACGGTGCCTATCGGCATGCTCATTATTTCTGCAACTTCCCTGCGCTTATAGCCTGCCACCTGGCACATCATAAGTATTTCGTACTCGTCCTCGTCAAGGATTTTTGCCGCGACGTCGAATATGTACGGAATTTGCGTTTCGGCTGTGCCGTACTTCCTTATTTCCGTTTCGTCGGTAAAGTCCGTGCTCTTTTCCCGTTCCCTTTTCTTTGCGTGGTTTAAGGCAAGGTTTTTTGAGATGCGCGTTATCCAGGCCGTGAAGTTTGTGCCTGAAGCGTAGCTTTCAAGCGAGCCTAGTGCGCGCAGGTAGGTCTCCTGCATTATGTCTTCAGCGGCGGCCTTGTCGCGCAGTACGTACAGCGCGGCAAAATATACGCTGCGGTTGGTGCGTTCGTAGATATAGTCGAATGCCCGACTGTTTCCTGCCGCGTATTCAGCAACTTTTTTTTCAAGTTCAGCGCTGTGGTTCATTGTTAAAGCCTTCACTTAAATCGCCCTCCGCAGCCCTTTCATATATAAAACAACTCAGGGCGCGCTTTTGTTGGCGATTTTTAAAATTTTTTTCCTTATTAAATAATATCATTTTTAGTGCATATTGTCAATACCGATTGCATGCATAAACGGCATTGCGCCTTTGTGCAGTTGTGCCGCGCTCTTTAACGCCTATGGCGCGCTTAAATACTGCCTTAAAAATTTGCGGATAACAGTGTGGTATTTTTTTTACAGTACAGGGCACAATGCGCGCAGTATTATTCTGTATGACTGCCTCATATTTTTGTAATAAAAGTTAATTGACCCGCATATATGGCCCCAATTATTCTGTTTTTATGAGTGTTGTCCGCATACTTATTTTAAGCGCTTAAATACATAACTCAAGCGGTGTGCACAAACGTATTTTCAGCTACAAAATTGACAACAAACTTTTAATGTGATAAAATAAAGGGGAATTTTTAAGGTGCGCGCAAGGCGCGCGTATGGTGCGGAGTTCAGATGAAACAGGCATTTATAGATAAGCTCAGGGAATCGCTCTCTTCAATTCTTCCCATAGCGGCAATAATACTTGTACTTGCTTTGATACTCGGCGTCGGAACATACTCCTTTGTGCTGTTTATTATAGGCACGGTGCTGCTCGTCGTGGGGCTTTCCGGCTTCAATATGGGCGCGGATATGTCTATGCTTGTAATAGGCGAAAAGATTGGCTCTGTAATCACTCATTCGCGTAAGCTGTGGCTGATTGCGCTGGTCTCATTCATTATAGGCATGATTGTAACGATAGCCGAACCCGACCTGCAGATACTTGCGGGATATGTTAGCGAAGCCATAAAACCCTGGGTGCTCATTATAACGGTGGGGGCAGGCGTAGGCGTCTTTCTTACGATAGCCATGATGCGTATCGTGCTTAAAGTCAGGCTGTCTGTTCTTCTTATAATCTTTTATGTGGTTGCGTTCGTCCTGGCGTTTGCCTTTGTGGACCCCGGTTTCTGGGCGATAGCCTTCGATTCGGGCGGCGTAACAACTGGCCCCATGACCGTTCCCTTTATAATTTCGCTCGGCGTGGGCGTTGCATCGATAAGGAGCGATAAGCAGGGCAAGGACGACTCGTTCGGTCTTGTGGCGCTCTCCAGCATCGGGCCGATAATCTCCGTGCTCGTGCTTGGGATTATCAGCGGAGCGGGCGGAATAGAGTACTCCTCCACAGTGTCCTCCCAGGACGGCAACACAACGCAAGCGTTCTGGCAGTTTTTAGAAGGTTTCGGCAAGTATGCCTCCGAGGTAGGGGTGGCGCTCGCGCCGATAGTGGCGTTTGCCCTTCTCTTCCAGCTTATAACCCGCGTCTTTCACAAGCGCCAGCTCATAAAGATAGGCGTCGGGATAGTTATAATATTCATCGGCCTCGTGCTCTTTCTGACGGGGGCAAACGTCGGCTTTGCGCCTATGGGTACGCTTATTGGCGCGGGTCTCGGCGGATTTGAGGGCGGTTGGTTCCTCATACCCGTGGGTATGCTCGTCGGCTACTTCGTGGTCGCGGCCGAGCCTGCCGTCCACGTCCTCAACAAGCAGGTTGAAAGAATGAGCGCGGGCGCAATCAAGGCGCGCTCTATGAAGATGGCGCTCAGAATTTCCGTCTGCTGCGCGCTCGGGCTTGCAATGCTCCGCGTGATAACGGGTATAAACATAATGTACATACTCGTCCCCGGCTATGCGGCGGCGCTCATACTCACATTCTTCTCGCCAAAACTGTTTACCGGTATCGCCTTCGACTCTGGCGGCGTTGCGTCGGGTGCAATGGTTTCGGCATTCGTCATTCCCATGGCGATAGGCGCGTGCGACGTTATAGCGGGCGATGCGGCCGCTACGGCCATACTCACCGACGCGTTCGGCTGTGTGGCGTTTGTAGCGCTTATGCCGCTTATCACAATCCAGGTGTTCGGCATACTGTACAGGCACAAGACGCGCAGAATAAAGCGCACATTCCTTTCCAGGGAGGACAGCATTGTGGAGTACGAGGTGTACTGATATGGCAAAAACAGCGTTCAGAACAAGGCGCGGAACCTCATTTCAGGCGCGCGCACTCCGTCCCGCGCAGATGGCAAACAGAGCCAAGTTGCTCATAAGCATAGTCAACCGCGGCGACGATGAGCGGCTCACCGAACTTCTCAACGATTTTTCGGTTGCCCTCACATTTTCGTGCATGGGCATGGGAACGGCGCGCAGCGCCGTACTCAACTATCTCGGCATAGGCACGAGCGAAAAGGCCGTTATGCTTTCGCTCATACCCGAAAGCGACGAGGAGGATATTTTAAGGGAGATAGAAAACAAGATGTCGCTCTACCTGGTGGGGCGCGGCATATCGTTTACCGTGCCGCTTTCGGCAGTATCGCAGATTGTGGCAAACGGCATTACAGGGGCGGCTAACGAAAAATATGTTGACGGGAGAAAGATTATGACCGATAAAGAGCGGGCTTACGACCTTATAGTCGTGGCGGTGGCAGAAGGTTATGTTGACGAGGCTATGGAGGCCGCGCGCAAGGCAGGCGCGGCGGGCGGTACGGTTATCCGCGCGCGTTCGCTGGGCAACGCCAAGGCCGAGCAGTTTGTGGGCATAAGCATTCAGGAGGAATGCGAAATGTTGCTCATTCTCTCGAAGAGGGAGGGCAAGGCCGCCATAATGCAGGCAATATCGCAGAGCGCAGGCCTTAAAACGGAGGCGGGCGGAATACTCTTTTCCCTGCCAGTGGATAAAACGGTTGGCGTGGGCGCGGTCGGTGCGGCTTATGCGCTTAAAAAAGCTGAACAGACTGCAGAGCCCGCAGCGGAAACGGCGGCAGCACAGGCTCCCTCGCCTGAACAGGACGCGGCAAAGCCCGACGGGGAGAGCAAAGCAGAAAAGTAAATTTTTTGCGAATTTTAAATTTTGCAATCTGATGTTCCGTAATAAAAGTTGAGTTTTATTTAAAACGCAAGGTGGCGTTTGATTTAAGCGTACTGTATTTATTATTACGGAATGTATTTATTATTTAGCAGAATGTATTTGATATTTAAGCGCGAGGGCGCGGGGCAATTTTTGACCCGCGCCCTCGCGCTGTCTGTCTATGATTTTTTGCTGTGTTTTTTAAATGTTGGAAAGAAATTGCGGCGCGGGCAAAAGAGTAAATTGCAGATGTGATAATATAAACACTGTGCGCGTGGGACAAGAGATTGCAGGTCGTAAAAAAATTTGCAACTCTGGCAAAAGAGTAAATTGCATGGTGCAAAAAATTTGCGGCGCGGCATTTGCCGCGCCGCATGCCCGACGGCGTAGATTAAAGTAAAGTAAGCAGGTGCGCCGTCTGCAACAATTATTTCAGATTAAAAATATTCTGCTTATTTTGCAGTGTCGGGGAATTTTTGATTGTAGGTCTCTATGCTCTTTTCAACAATCTCCTCGGCCTCTTTTCTGCCCATAATCTCAGAAACGGCGGTGTGCTTGTGCTCGAGCTGTTTATATACCTTAAAAAAGTGCTTCATTTCCTCGAATATGTGCTTGGGTAACTGTTCAAGTTCGGTATAGCAGTTATATGTAGGCTCTTTGAAAGGTATTGCTATTATTTTTGAGTCCTCTTCGCCCTCGTCCGACATATTTATTACGCCTATCGGATAGCACCGCACGATAGTTGCAGGCAAAATGGGTTCGCTGCACAGAACAAGTACATCCAAAGGGTCACCGTCGTCGGCAAGAGTGCGGGGAATAAACCCGTAGCTTGCAGGGTACACGGTGGAGGTGTACAGCACGCGGTCTAGCCGCAGAATGCCTGTATCCTTATCCAGTTCGTATTTTGAACGCGAGCCCTTGGTTATCTCTATGTAGCACATAAAGTCCTCTTTTTTTATGCGTTCGGGCGCAATGTCATGCCATATATTCATCAGTTTCCTCCTTAAAGCGGGCTTTTTGCGCGTTTTGCGCCTGCCCGTAGTTGACCTGTCCTTTTTTTCTGCAATTAAACGCCCCTTCCGCAGATTTAATGCTGGGCATAAATTGCATTCTGTTATAATTTTATCACAATTTTATACCGTCTGCAAGGGGTAATTTAAAATTTGCCTCTGAAAATATTACCTTTACGTTAACTTTTATAGAAAAAAGTGCGACGTGTCGGCAGGGTGCAAAATTGCGCTCTTTCAAAATTTTTATATTTGCCCGAGTTTGCCTATATAAAAGGTGCGCGCACGCGCCCTTTCAACATAAAAATACAAATTTTTTGCGGCGTGCTCCGTTCTATGTAAAAAGCTCCGCGCATAAATTAGGGTATACCAAAGGGCGAAACACGGTTTTTTTAGGCCGCGTCTGCTCCTGGTATAAAGACCGGGCGCTTTTTTGCCCGTATAAAACGGAGGAGTTTAAAATGGATCAGGAACTTGAATACGCCCAGATGCTCGAAGTGCCCGTGAGCACGGTGAGCGTGGTAAAAAAGAAGCCCTTTTTTAAAAAGAAGGCGCAGGAAAAGGAGGATAACCTCAAGGAGCAGGTGGTGGACAGTGTAAACGAACGCATGGGCGACTATGTGTATTCCGAGGACCTTTCCGTCCCGCAGGAGAACAAAAAGAAGTCTGTGCTTTCCGTTGCCGATAAGCCTGGCAAGATACTCATAATAGAGGTTGCCGCGGCCTGCCTGCTCGCCATAGGCATTTTTCTGACCAATGTGTTTATGCCTACAAGCGCAATAAATACATTTATTTCCGACCTCACTAACGCGCCGAGTGCCGAGGCCGCATATACAGAATTTGACCTTTTCCCCGTTGTTTCAGAACTTTCTGACGCCGATGTGGCCGTATCCGATACTGGCGTTATAACCTTTACGGGCGAGGGTGCGGTATATCCCGTTGCCGAGGGCACTGTTGCCTCTGTAACGCCTCTTTCTGAAGGCGGCTATTCGGTGGAAGTGGCTCACACTTCGGCCTTCCGTACGGTAATTTCAGGGCTCACTAATGTCTATTACGGAGTAGGCGAGGCGGTTGAGGGCAACATACCCGTCGGTTATTCAGACGGCTCTGCCCAGGTTTCGGTGTCTATGTATAACAATGGCGCGCTTTTAAATTGTTACACGCTCTCAGGCGCGTTGCCCGTGTGGAATACGACTTCGGACTGACGGAGCGCAGATGAAGCTTTCCGTTCATCCGCTGTTCTTTGCGGCGGGCATATTCAGCGCCGTATTCGGCGGCCTGCCGGTTTTTCTGATATATACCCTGACCGCGCTTGTTCACGAGTGCGGTCATATTTTTTGCGCGCGCAGAATGGGTTTTGAATGTTCCTGTGTAAAGCTTATGCCGTACGGCGCGGCCGCAGTATGCAAAATCGACGGCATACTCCCCGCAGATGAGGTAAAACTGGCGCTTGCAGGGCCTGCGGTAAACGCCGCAATCTGCGCCTGCACGGCTGCACTGTGGTGGTTTTTCCCCATAACATATGCGTGGACGGATGTTGTGATGCAGGCAAACGCCGTAATGCTTGCGGTAAATATTCTGCCCGCATACCCGCTGGACGGCGGCAGGGTGGCGCGCTGTATTTTAAGCAAAGTGATGTCGCCGCGCGCCGCGTCCATAGCAATCAGGGCGGCAACCGTGCTCGTGGCAGGCGGTGTGGCCTCGCTCTTCTTCTTTACCGAGGTGGGCATAAATGCCTTCGTCTTTGCGGGCTTTTTGCTTGTTTCGGCGTTTTCCAAGGATGTGCCCGCCTCAAAAATAAATTTTATCGGGCACTCGCGCCTTATGCGCGGAGTGGAAATAAAGTACATTCTTGCCGCGCCCTCCCTCACATACAGACGGGCGATAGGCTTCCTTGACGACAAGCGGTATGTCATTTTCAGAACGGAGGACGGCAGGCAGGTGACGCAGGACGAACTGTGCGAAGGGTTTGCCGTACACGGCATATACGAAAGTATTTTCGGCGAAGAATGTGCCGAAAAAAGAAAAGAGTGTGACGAAGAAAGTAAAGAGCGCACTGAAAAAAGCGCGCCCGATTTACGCCGTACGGAAATTTTTGAGGAGGATGACACGTAGCCCGAACCCCTTTACACCCGCATATATGACGCATTTAACGCGCATTCGCCAGATGTTCGGTGCATAAAATAGTGAGCGGCGTAAGTCGTATAAAAGTGCGGCGCATAAAAGTGTTGCATAAAATAGTGAGCGGCGGAGCAAATCTCCGCCGCTCATTTCTGTAAAAAACTTTTTGAAAATATCTCGGCGTCTATCCTGCCGTCAAGTACACATTCCGCTGCCTTTGCGCCCAGCTCAAGGCTGCGTTCAAAGGCCTTGTATGTTTCGCCGTAGTTGCAGTTGAGCGTGTATTCCTGCTTTTTTGTTCTGAACTGTCTGCGCGTATAAATAAAGTGCCGTTTAAGGCAGGCCGCAGTGCCGGCAGGCGTCACATAGGGCAGAACATTTCTTATGCTGTCGCACACGGCAAGCGTACACTCCATAAGCTTTTCTTTGGGCAGTATTATGCGCCGCATCTGCGTTTTACGGCTTACATACAGTCCGAAGTCGCGCTCGTACTTCTGGTGCAGAAAAACGCCGCGGTGAGTGTTTTCGTATGCGTAAACAAAGGGATGTATAGTGCAGTCCAGCGCGTAGTGGGTCGCCCAACCCGCGCAGTACGCCCTGTTGCCATTTAAAAGCTTTTCAAAAAGCTCCTTTGCGTCCATTCTGTGCAACATCCTGCCTGCGTTATGGCGGTAGTCAAGGCCGTAAAAAAAGAATATGTCGCCACCCTGCGCGCCCAGGAGATAGAGCGTTTTATCGCGTGAAATTATTTTTCTCTGCTCCGCGTCAAGCTTTTCAAAAATAAGCTCAGCGCCTGTTATATGGGTAAAGTAATCGGGCATATGTACAAAAGCGCGGCTGTCATCGGCCATGAGGTTTTACTTTTAAGGCCGTCTGACTTTAAATGCGGTTCAGGTCAAAACACACGGTCGGCTTTTAATACCGGCACATTAAGCCTGCATAAATTATTATGGCCAGACTGCGTTACATTTTTTCGCGTTTGGCGTAAAAAAGGTATTGCTGAATGTAGCCCGCGTCCTCGCCGAACAGTCCGCAAAAGTATTCGTTTATCTTTTTTCTGTCTTTAAGCGTACCGCCGAAGTCCTCGTGATAGAGCTTCTCTATCCAGGTATCCACGGGGAAGCACTCCCTTCTGCCGAACCCGAAAAGGCTTATGCAGTCGGCCACCTTAGGCCCTATGCCCGTATAGCCGCACAGCTCCTTTTTAAGTGCGGGGGAGGGCAGGGCGTACAGTCTTTCTATGCCTTCGGCGGCAATGCGTGCCGAAGTCTGGGTGAGGTATGCGTCTCTGTACCCTGCGCCAAGCGCTCGGTAAAATTCCTGCGGGCGCGAGGCGAGCGCGGAGGATGTGGGGAAGGTATAATATTTTCCGCCCATAAAGGTGCGCTCCTGGCCAAGCTCGCGGCATATGCGCTCTATAATTCCCTTTATGCGCGGAATGTTGTTGTTCTGCGAAATTATAAAGGAATAAATCATCTCCTCAGCGTTCTGGTTTAATAGCCTGAGCCCTATGCCGAGCTCTGCTCCGCGCGTCAAAAGAGGTACGTTGTATTCCCTGGCTTTTTTATTGATTGCGGCATAGTCGCGCCCCAAATCAAAAAAATTATAAAAATAGTCCTCGTCGTCGCACTCTATAATCGTCCTTTCGCCGCGGGAGTAAACGTAGCACGCTTTGTCAGCTGAAAAAACTTTGTATCCCTCTTCAAACGGCGTAAAGCGGAATATCTGGCCGCATTCAAGCACGTCTTTAGGACTGAAATAGTGCGCGTCGTATTCTATAACTGCCATAAGTAGCCTCTTTTGTAAATAATGTTTTTGCTCAGATTATCACCTTGATTTTATCACCGCGCGGCGGTTTTGTCAATTTAAAGCGGCGCGACGTATGCCAAGTGGTGGCTGTTAACTGACTGCGATAGAGCCGCGCCGCCTGCGGCAGGGGTGTTTGTCGTGAGCCTGCCGAGCGCTGTTGGGTGCGCCTGCTGAGTGGTGTGTGTTGCCTGCCTGCGGCAGGGTGGTGCGCGCTTTGCAGTGTAGCCGCGGTGAAATAGTAAAGATATGCCCATATGCGCACAAAACCAATATAGCATTATAAAAATTTAAATGCGTTTATTATCTTTTTCGCCGCCTGCTGTGCGCTCTTTTACAAAACACAAAAAAGCCGCGCGCCTATGCTTATAAAATAAATTTTAAAGCAGATAATACTTTTATGGATACCCTTGAAAACTCTTTAAAAAAGGTAAAGGATATACTCGTCTCCGAGGACGTGATAACATACGAATTTTCGTCTGCGGCGGGCAAAAAGCTTGCCCTTGTATATGTGGACGGCCTGGTGGATAAGGCTATGCTGGGCGAACTTGTAATAAAGCCGCTCGCCGCCGAAAAGCACGACTTTTCAGCCAAAGATGTACGCTCGGTTCTCGCCTTCCCCGAGGTGAAGGAGTGCGCTGAAATTTCCGACGCGGTCAACGAAATTTCTTACGGCTGCGCCGTACTGTTTATCGACGGGGACGAGCTCTGTTTTTCGATAGGACTTACAAAGCCGCCCGGAAGGGCGGTAACCGAGCCGCCCACCCAGGTTGCCGTAAAGGGCCCGCGCGAGGGGTTTACCGAAGACTTGAAGGTCAACTGCGCGCTTGTACGCAAGCGCTTGAAGAGCGAAAATCTGCGGCTGGACACCATGCGCACGGGCAGGCGTTCGGATACCGCCGTCGCGGTGTGCTACCTCGACGGAATATGCGATAAGTCCGTTCCCGAAAAGGTAAAACAGCAGATAGCCGCAACCGATATAGACATAATTGCCGACTCTTCATATGTGGACAGGTTTATATCCTCGCGGCCGCGCTCGCTGTTCAAGCGTTGCTCCACCTGCGAAAAACCTGATATCTTCTGCGCCAAACTGTGCGAAGGCAGAGTGGGGCTCATAGTAGACGGCTCGCCCATTGCCCTTACAGTGCCGTATATGCTCACGGAGGACTTTCAGTCTGCCGAGGACTACTATATCTCTTCATACAGGGCTACAATACTGCGCTTTCTCAGGCTTATAGCCGTAATAGTCGGCATATATCTGCCTGCAATGTATGTGGCGGCGCAGCTTTTCAAACTGCAACTCATACCGTTCAAACTGCTTCTGAATATCTCAAGCTCGGTATCAGGCCTGCCTCTTTCGCCCAGCGTGGAGATGTTCCTTACGCTGTTTGTGCTGGAGGTTTTAAACGAAGCCTCGGTGCGTATGCCGAAGTATGTCGGCCTTGCCATATCAATAGTCGGTGCGCTCGTCCTGGGCGAGACGGCCGTGACGGCGGGCATAGTCTCTACGCCTGCAATTATAATTGTCGCCTTTTCGGCGATATGTTTGTATGTAGTGCCAGACCTCATTGAAACCACGGCCACTCTGCGCTGGATATTCCTTGTAATAGCGGGCAGCATAGGCACTTTCGGCATTGTGCTGTTTACGGCATTTTTAATTTGCTACCTCGTCACCGAACAGGCCTACGGCGTGCCGATATGCGCGCCCTTTTCGCCGCTTGTTGCGGGCGACCTTTCGGACGGACTTTTAAAGCGCGGTATGTACTCGCTCAAAAACAGGCCTGCCTCGCTCGGCAGTAAAAACAAGGTGCGCCTGAAAACAAAAAACAGGGGTTAAGCGCGCTTGCGCTACGGAGAAAGTGCAATGAAAATTCAGCTCAACACAAGACAGGTGTGTTTTATATTTTTCGCCTATACGGCGGCGGGTAAACTGCTTATGATGCCCGCCTTGCTCTCTTATTATTGCGGCGGCGATTTGTGGCTGCCCGCACTCATAATATTCTTGTTGCAGGGCGCGGCGGTTTGGGCGGTTGCCTGGTTCTGCTCCAGGACGGACAAGACCTTTTTTGCCCTCATTGAAGAGGTTTTCGGCAAAACTGTATCTAAAATATTTCTGTGGCTGTTCGCTCTGTTTTTTGCCGCGGCGGCGCTCCTTCCCATGATGGAGCAAAAGCTGTTCGTGCAGTCGATATTTTACGATACCATTCCGTCGCTCATAACCTTTTTGCCCTTTTTCATACTCTCTGTCTACGCAGGGGCCAAGGGCATAAAAAATGCGGGGCGCGCGTCGGAGATAGCGCTGCCGCTGTTCAGCGTGGCGCTGCTCGCCATTGTGGTTATGTCTTTGGGTGAGAGCAATATGTCGTGGCTGCTTCCGTCCTTTTCTGCGCCGGCAGCGTCGCTTACGCAGGGTGCGCGCTTTTCGCTTTATAACTTTTCTGATGCCGCTGTTATGCTAATGCTTGCGGGCAGGTTCCGCTATAAAAAGGGGGATGCGACCAAAATTACGCTCTCTTATGCGCTTGCTGGTGTGTGCGTGGTGTTCTTTCTTGCGCTGTTTTACAGCATATTTTCTACGCTCGCACCCGACCAGTACTTTGCCGTAAGCAAGATTGCCATTTTCTTCAGCGCGCTCTCGCTCGTGGGCAGGGTTGACCTTGTGGCAGTGTATGCGATAGAGCTGTGTATGCTCTTTGCCGTCATTCTGTTCATACAGCTCAGTGTCGTCTGCCTGTGCGAGGCGATAGGCAGGGAACATACAGAGGGGCGCATTGTGCGCCCTGCGGCGGCCGTGTGTTCGGTTGCGGTAAACGCCGTGCTGCTCGCGCTCATTATAGTTTTCAACAACAGCTATCTTGTGGTGCAGGAGGTCTACGGGCGAATACTGTTTGCAATGTATATTGTTTTTTCCTTTGCGTTGCCTGCTTTTGCCGCGGGGCTTGCCGCGTACTTTTTAAAAAAATCTGAAGGCAATAAGGCGAAGAGCGGTTAGCAGTATTTGTCTGCGTCCGCCGCGTCGCTTAGTTGGCGGCTTTTTGTGCAACAGTACATTGAATAATTGGAGCAGCAGTAACATTGGCGTAAAGTAAAAAAAACAGTGTGCTGTAAAAAGCGGAGCATAAGTAGAAACTGGCGGTGTAGTAAAAAAAATGGCGGCGCGGCCGCTTCGGGGGGAGAATATGCAAAAAAATGCTTTAATGCAAAAGGTGGCGCGCGTGGCGTTTGTAGTCATTATCGCCGCAATGCTGTTTTTATTCTTTTCAAACGATTTCGGTCTTGTGGATATTCACAAGGCGTCGATAGTGGTTGCGGTGGGTGTTGACTACGGAGAGGAGGGCTACGCAGTTACGGCGCAGGCGGCCGTGCCTACGCCCGCCCAGGGCAGCGGAAGTACGGCCTATACCCAGGTCACCGGCAAAGGGGCGACCGTTGCCGACGCCGTCGACGATATAAATTCAAAGACGGGTTTTTACCCCAAGCTCGCGTTCTGTAACCTGATTGTGCTTGGTGAAAGCTGTGCAAGCGAAAACCTTTTTACGGTGCTTGACTATTTTTACCGCAACGACTATGTCCCGCTCACGGCGCTCGTAGGTATGTGCGGAGGCAGTGCGCAGCAACTTCTTTCGTCCAAGCCCGCCGACGGCAGTATGTCGTCCTCGGCAATTCAGAGGGCAATGTCGGAAGAGCTTAAAAATTCGGGCAATTGCTCCACGGTAAATTTAAAGCTTATAGCTCAGGACTGGGGTTCGCCCTCGGCCGCGGCGTTTATGCCGTACATCACCACGGCGCAGGCTGGCGGTGGCGGTACTGCGCCCGCGTCCGGTATGGGCTCTTCAGGCGGCTCTTCGGGCGGGTCGGAAAAATCTTCAGAGCAAAAGTCTGCGGAGTTCACCTGCCTTACTACGGCGGCATTTGCAGGCGGTAAGTTTGTGGGTGTGCTGGACGAAGAGCAGGCCTTTGCCCTCAACCTCATACGCAGCAATGTGCGCCACGCGGTAATAAATACGGTGTGCGAGGGCGTAGATTACACGGTCGGGCTCAAAAACAATTCGGGTACAGCAAAGATGGAGGCGGAGGGGGAGAAGCCGGTTCTTAAAATAAAGTTCCGCGCGCTCGCCAACATTCAGGCCACAGAGAGCAGACCTGCGGCTAAGGGCAGCGCCAACTCTCACCTCGTCTCTGACGAAGTCCTCAGTTGCACCGCAGATACAATAGAAAAGGCTTTTTCTTCCCTTTTAAATTTCTGCAAAAGCACCTCGTGCGACCTTGTCGGTGCAGAGCGCATGCTCTGTGCGTACCACAATAAACTTTATAAAAAGTTGAAGGGGGAAGTGCTTTCCAAAATGGATACACAGTATGACGTGGTGATAAAAAGTGTACGCTGATTTCAAATAAATAAGTGCAAAACAAGTAATTAATGCATATAAAACATTACATTATATATTTTATATGAATATAAAACTTGTAAAATATAGGGGTGCGGCAACCTGCCGCACCCCCTTGAAGTTTATTCAGTTGTAGCGCTGATGTTTTCCTCTGCGGCGCTTGCGTCCTTATTTTCTGCGCTGTCGTCCTGAGCTGCGGCGTTGGCATTATCTGCGGCGTTGCTCTCTTTTGCCGCCTCTGCCAGCTTTTCTGCGGCCGAAACAATCAGTGCAAGACTTATTTCGTCTGCCTGGGCTCCGCTCTCGTTTAAAATTTCGTTCACCGAATTTTTAAGCTCTTCTCCGCTTTTTTCTAAGGCGGCTTGCATAATTTTATCTGCGCAATCCTGCCTTTTATCCTCTGCAACAATGCCTGCAAGCAACTCTTCCAAACCGTCGGAGGCAGTTGCAACGCCTCCTCCGCCCAAAAATTTATTTATGGCGGCGCACAAAAGATAGGTAAGTGTGCCTATGGTCATTCCGTTTTCGGTTACAGAGCCTATGTTTTCGAATGCGTACATTGCGTTTGCCTGGCTGAAGCTTTCGTAAACGGCATACAGAATAGTGCCCGAAATGTAAGCAAGCACGGTAATAAGTTTCGGCTTGTTTTTCAGGGCAGTTTTCTTCAGCAGCAGGCAGAGCGCAGCGTTAACCAAAGAGATGAGTGCTGCGTCAACCCCGTAGTACGAAAAAATTTCGCAGAGTTCCATTGCTTTATTCCCTCCTTACAGGGGGAACAGCTCGTCTATCTGTGTAATTATCCCGCGTAGTATCATACTGCGGCGGGCTTTTCGCAGTATATAAAAATTGATTTTTCTATTCCCCCTTAAAAAATTTTTTACCCGACAGGTTTTTTATAAAGCCTTGACCGCACAGTAAAACGCATATATAAAAAATAAAGTATGACTAAATTTTGTGTTTTTTCACAAATAACTGTTGACGGCCTCAGAATGCCTGCCGTAATTCAAATTGCGCACCATAAATTGTTGCGCTCTGCGTTTTTTTCTGTTAGAATTGTGGCATGAGAATGCACAGAAAAGATAATCTCGAGGCGCGCCTGATTGCGTGCAGCGATGTGTTGACATATGCCGACCTTACAGAAAAGAATATGAAAAAAGCCGCCGAGCTCCGCGACCTTTTGGACTATTCCAAAATTTTTAAGAGCGCGGGGGAGGTACATCTGGAAGTGGGCTGCGGCAAAGGGGCGTTTGTGCTGGGTATGGCGAGGCTTCACCCCGACATTAATTTTATTGCGATTGAAAAGGTATCAAACGTCATTATTACCGCGTGCGAGGCGGCAAGGAGTGAAGGTTTTAAAAATGTACACTTTATAAACTGCCCTGCCGAAGTTTTGCCGCGCTATATTCCCGAGGCGTCCGTTTCAAGGCTATACCTCAACTTTTCCGACCCTCTTCCCAAGCTCGGGTATGCCGCTCAGCGACTGACCAATCCCAGATTTTTGAAAATTTATCGCACGCTTTTAAAGAGCGGCGCGCAGCTCTGGCAAAAGACGGACAACGAGCAGTTCTTCGACTACTCTTTATCTTCTTATAAAGAGTGTGGCTGGAAGGTGGAGGAGGTGTGCCGCGACCTTGCCGCACATCCCTTTGAAGGAAATGTTGTAACCGAACACGAGGCAAAGTTTATGGCGGAGGGGCGCAAGATTTTCCGTGCCGTTGTGCGTGTTCCCGAAGTCTGATGTTTATGATTATTTTAATTGAGATGTGCGCGGGCGCAATTTTGCGCCCGCGCATTTTATGTGCCTGGCATTTTGACTGCTGTTATATGACTGTGCGTTTTTACACTTGTAAATTTTATGTGTCTGGAATTTTGACTGCTGTTATGTGACTGTGTTTTTGCGCCCGCGCATATTTGTGTCTGCGTATCGAATACAGGTTGTTGAGTTGAGTATTATACTTTCAATTCGCCCTGTTTTCGGTACGAATTATTTAAAATTTTTTAATTGGTGCGGTAATATGCCGCAACTATTTATTTTTTATAGGTTTTTACTGCCTGGTTGTTTTATAAAAAAATTTTACCGGACATTGCAAAGTCTGAATAAAAAAATTCCGTGCTTGAGCACGGAATTTATATTGTAAATTTTTATTGTTGACAGTTTTTTTTACAGTATTACAGATTGCTCGCATAGAAAGGCAATTCGTAAAGCTTAAGTCCGGTTTTGTATAACTATATATAATATATGCCCCCGTTTAGTCAACGCATACATAAGCTTAATGCGCACTTATTTTGCAAGCATCGTAAAAATTGCCTTTACGGCGTGCAGTCTGTTTTCGCCCTGGTCGTAAACAACGCTGCGCTTGCCGTCTATAACGTCTGCGGTGACTTCAAGTCCACGCGATGCGGGCAGGGGGTGCATGAATATGGAGTTGGTCTTCGAGTAAGACATAAGGCTACCGTCCACTCTGTACGGTGCAAGCGCCTCGCGTTCCTCTTCTTTGGGCTCTGTATGGTAGCTGTATGCGCAGGTATAAACGACGTCGGCGTCGCGCACGGCCTCGACGGGGTTATCGGTAAAGTAAATTTTGCCCGTCTGCTCGGCGGCTTCAACATTTTCGCGCTTTAATCTGTACCCTGCGGGGCAGGCAACGGAGACGTCCATGCCGCACTTT
>ERZ1643249.1040-NODE-1040-length-28895-cov-4.514840_pt1 | contig 28895 bp, 33 predicted proteins | sample MGYA00579263_ERZ1643249 | MGnify/ENA primary metagenome ERZ1643249 (study PRJEB29033, sample SAMEA4952264) | chicken gut metagenome | biome: Broiler Chicken; feature: Gastrointestinal Tract; material: Caecum | place: Ireland | collected 2018 | study: Broiler...
CCATCTATTATGCGGACGGGCTGAAATTTGTCCGAAGCTGCAATGACCAATACGACTTGATTATCGTGGACTCCACAGATCCATTCGGACCGGGAGAAGGCCTTTTTACGCGTGAATTCTATGGAAACTGCTATAAGGCGCTGCATGACGATGGGATTATGGTCAATCAACACGAAAGCCCATTCTACAATGAGGACGCCATCGCTTGCCAGCGCGCGCACAAGCGGATTGTAGAATCCTTCCCCATCAGCCGCGTTTATCAGGCGCATATCCCAACCTATCCTTCCGGGCACTGGCTGTTTGGCTTTGCATCTAAAAAATATCATCCGCTCAAAGATTTAGACGATAAACGCTGGAATGCACGCGGGCTTTCATGCGGCTATTATACCACTATGCTGCACAAAGGCGCGTTTTACGTCCCAGCATACGTGGAGGAGCTGCTAAAAGATGTTGAACATGAATACTGAAACCTTTCTCTGCTGTGACACCCCTCTGTCCGAAGCGCAAACCATCCTGTTCGGTGCGCCGTTTGACTCGACGACCTCCTACCGTCCGGGCCCACGCTTTGGAAGCGGTGCCATCCGGCGGGAATCTTTCGGGATTGAAAGCTACAGCCCCTATCAAGATCGTGATCTGGAAGACGCATTTGTCCTCGACTGCGGGGATTTGGAGCTCTGCCTTGGCGACACACCGTTCGCCTTAAAGCAAATAGAGCTGCGTACCGCTGAGGTCATGGACGCCGAGAAACGCCCTTTCATGCTGGGAGGAGAGCATTTGGTCACACTCGGAGCCTTCCGGGCGGTACATGCGCGTTATCCAGACGTACATATCATACACTTTGACGCGCATGCAGATCTGCGGGACGACTATCTGGGTGCCAAGCTCTCACATGCATGCGTACTGCGCCGCTGTCACGAACTTACTGGAGACGGCCATATCTTTCAGTTCGGCATCCGTTCCGGCGAACGTGCAGAATTCCTATTTGCACAAGCGCATACCTCTATGCAGCGCTTTTCTTTTGAAGGCCTGCGTAAAACGCTCGATCTACTCTCCGGCAAGCCGGTCTATTTTACGCTCGATTTAGACGTTCTTGACCCGTCCGTTTTTCCCGGGACCGGTACGCCGGAACCGGGCGGCGTCAGTTTCGATATGCTCCGCGAAGCGGCAACGCTTGTATGCCAGAAAGCGGATATCGTCGGCTGTGATGTCAATGAATTAAGTCCGCCCTATGATCCAAGCGGCATTTCTACTATGGCGGCCTGCAAGATTGTGCGGGAGATGCTGTTGGCGCTTTAAAGGGGAGGGTACGATATTTCTCCCTGCTTCGTTTTTTGATGCGGTAAAACCCGACAGGGAAACATGCGCAGACTGCGGCAGTCTCTCATTTCTGCCTTGCAAAGGGAGGATATACACAACAGAAGCTTTTTGTTGTTCTTTTTTACAGATGCGGATATCAAATTTAGGAGGAATTTTCTATGGCAAAGGTACTCATTATCGGCTGCGGCGGTGTTGCTTCCGTTGCGCTTCACAAATGCTGTCAAAACAGCGACGTCTTTACTGAGATCATGATTGCAAGCCGCACAAAGTCAAAGTGCGATGCCCTCAAAGAAAAATTGCAGGATACCACCAAAACAAAAATCGAAACCGCGCAAGTAGATGCAGACAATTTTGAAGAGCTGACTGCACTGATAAAGAGCTATCAGCCTCAGCTTGTCATGAACATTGCCCTGCCCTATCAGGATCTGACAATCATGGAGGCTTGCCTTGCCTGCGGCGTAAACTACATGGATACTGCAAACTACGAGCCGGAAGACATCAACGATCCAGTCTGGCGTGCGGCGTATGATAAACGCTGCAAGGAAGAAGGTTTTTCCGCTTATTTCGATTATTCCTGGCAGTGGGCATACAAAGAAAAATTTGAAAAAGCGGGGCTTTGCGCACTTTTAGGATCCGGCTTTGATCCCGGTGTAACACAGGCTTACTGCGCCTATGCGCAGAAACATCTATTCGATGAAATAGATACCATCGATATTCTGGACTGCAACGGCGGCGACCATGGATATCCTTTCGCCACGAACTTCAATCCGGAAATCAATCTCCGCGAGGTTTCCGCTCCCGGCTCTTATTGGGAAAATGGGCACTGGGTTGAGATCCCGGCTATGAGCATCAAACGGGAATACGATTTTGATCAGGTCGGCCGTAAAGACATGTACCTGCTGCACCACGAAGAGATCGAATCACTGGCCAAAAATATCCCGAATGTTAAGCGGATCCGTTTCTTTATGACCTTCGGACAGAGCTATTTGACGCATATGAAGTGTCTTGAAAACGTCGGTATGCTCTCGACTGAACCCATTGAATTCGAAGGGCATCAGATTGTGCCGATCCAATTTTTAAAAGCTTTGCTGCCGGATCCCGCTTCACTTGGGCCGCGCACTGTAGGCAAAACAAACATTGGCTGCATTTTCACCGGAAAAAAGGACGGCAAAGAAAAAACCGCTTATATTTATAACGTCTGCGACCATCAGGAATGCTATAAAGAGGTTGGCTCTCAGGCAATCTCCTATACAACCGGCGTCCCTGCAATGGTCGGTGCTATGATGCTGCTGACTGGGAAATGGAATAAGCCCGGCGTTTATACCGTAGAGGAATTCGATCCGGATCCGTATATGGAGGCACTGAACAAATGGGGGCTTCCGTGGCAGATCCATGACAATCCGGTTTTGGTGGACTGATGGAACAGTTTTTCCCTACTACATTCCGCACACCGTATTTTCTGGTGGATGAGACGCGGCTCCGGCAAAACCTTTCCTGCCTGAAAGAGGTTATGGATCGTACAGGATGCAAAATCCTTTTGGCTCAAAAAGCTTTTTCTATGTTTTATTGTTATCCTTTGATCCGTACCTATCTAAGCGGTACAACAGCGAGCGGCCTTTATGAGGCGCGGCTTGGATATGAAGCGTTCGGGAAGGAGACGCATGTCTTTTCCCCTGCTTATCGGGAAGATGAATTTGACGAGCTTTTGCAGTATGCAGATGATTTTGTGTTCAATTCCCCTTCCCAATTAAAAAAATACGGATTGCGGGCAAAAAAAGCTGGAAAATCCATCGGACTGCGGATCAATCCCGAATGTTCCACCCAAGATGGGCATGCAATATACGATCCCTGCGCCCCTGGCTCTCGGCTTGGAACAACGTATGAGCAATTTGACGAAAGTCTTCTCCCCTTATTGGATGGGCTGCATTTTCATACGCTCTGTGAACAAAATGCCGATGCGCTTGAAACGACCGTAGAAGCATTCCTTCTTAAATTCGGAAGGTATCTTCCCAAAATGAGATGGATCAACTTAGGCGGCGGCCACCATATTACACGTGCGGATTACGATGTAGAACGGCTGATCCGAATCATACTTCGGCTAAAGGATCAGTATGGCGTTGAGGTCTATCTCGAGCCCGGAGAAGCAGTGGTACTGAATGCCGGTTTCCTTGTATCCCAAGTCTTAGAAATCGTTCACAACAAATTGGATATCGCCATTTTGGATACTTCCGCTGCATGCCATATGCCGGACGTATTGGAGATGCCGTACCGGCCGCCGGTTCAAAACAGTGCAAAACCGGGTGAAAAGGCGTACACCTACCGTTTGGCCGGTCCCACCTGCCTTGCGGGTGATGTCATTGGGGATTACGCCTTTGACGCCCCTCTTTCCCCCGGCGATGTAGTGGTTTTTGAAGATATGGCGCTTTATACCATGGTGAAAACGAATACCTTCAACGGTATGCCGCTGCCCTCCATTGTATGGCGCGACAAAAATGGCGTCCAACAGTTGATCCGTTCCTTCAGCTATGCGGATTTTAAATCGCGGCTTTCCTAATGTATTAAAAGCTTAATCTGGATGGCCTGTATTTGTAAACGAAAATAAATATGCGGTATGCTGCATGCATACCGCATATTTATTTTGGCTGTATTGATAAAAAACACAGTGCTTCGCGCCCAGTTTGATAAAGAAGTATCAGACAAAATCAAATCCTGCTTCTTTCAGGCAATTTTCAATCTTTACCGCCAGATATTCTGCCAATTCCGTTACTTGGCTTTCCATCCCCATCTTGCAATCGTCCGCTATCCCTAAATAAGCGTTTCCCGCCGTTTTCATCAGCTGAGCCAGACCGCATGGAAGCCGTGAACCAGCCCAGTCTGCGGCAGCATCCTTGGGACATACCGCTTTTTCCTCTAAAGTAAACCACATTCGGGACAACGTCAACAAAACATTTCTCGTATCCTCTTTTAGGTTAGAAAGCAACCCCGGCAGAGATAACCGGATAGCCTCGCCTATATCTTGAATACAGATATCGGGAATATAAAAATGCGCCTTCTCCCCCTTTAAAGGTACACTGTGCATTCTGGCCTGCCACAAAAGGATCGCCGCATCCGGATCGTGACGCGGACAAGGAAGCTTTCCAGCCTGTATTTCATCCCGCAGCCATTCTCCATACATATATTCATATTTCGGCGGAAATCGCCATGGCGCAATTTCCTTCTGATTAAAAACAGTGACTTCTAACGGCCTTTTCGTCCTGTCTCCTACCAGCCCCGATATCTTTAAAAGCTGGTCTGTAAATTCTTTTCTCACACAATCTGACATCTCTCCATCCGTCAGAATCAAGATATCGACGTCACTATCCGGATGCAGGCCGCCTAAAACAGCCGAACCATATAAATACACGACAAGCACTGTCTTTTCAAACAGCGCTTCAACGACGTCCAGCACCTCAGCTGTTTGCGCGGGCAGCGCATCTTTTTTTCGCCGATACTCCATTGAGACCTCTCCCATACGTTTCTAAGCAGGATAAGCTTAACGCAGCAAAATAAATTATTCCATATGCGCTTTTGGAAGGCTCCACCGAAAATGTGCAGAAAGTCCACGGATAAAAATCACCGCTAAGGAACCGGCAGCCATGGCGCAAGCGTGTGACAAAGGCCATATCCAAATACAAACCAATGCACCAGCGAGAGATGCGCACGCATAAACATGCTTGTGCAGCACATAGGGCATATCCCCTGCCAAAAGATCCCTTATAATACCGCCGCCCACGCCGGTAACAACACCAACAAAGCACAGCAGGAATACCCCGCAGTTTTCAGAGTAAGAAAGGGCTGCTTCTACCCCGATAACCGTAAAAATGCCAAGGCCCACCGAATCCATCGCCAAAAGTGCATAGTCATAAACCCTCTGATATCGGCGGAACAGCCGCTGTGTCCACGGAATGAATACAATAACAGCTGTAATCGTAGCTGCCAGTGCATAAACAGGGTTTCGGAATGTTGCAGGCGGCGTGATGCCGAGCGTAATGTCCCGTATTATGCCGCCTCCTACCGCTGTGACCAGTCCCAAAATAATGACGCCGAACACATCCATATTTTTTTTCATGGCAGTCATAGCACCGGAAGCGGCGAAGGCTACTGTTCCGGCAAGCTCCAAAAAAGTAATAAAATAATGCAATTTTATTTTCACCCCATACCACTTTGCCAAACAGCGAACGCCATCCTGTATTGTTATTCTGTACGGCCGGCTTTTCCAGCTTCAATCATCTGTCGTGCTGTTTCGCGCATGAGATCTGTAATCCGGTCGGTCGACATAATCCGTGCGATCTCATCAACCCGCTCCGTTTCATTAAGGGCAATCACATTGGTGAACGTCCGATTCCCGTCGTTTTCTTTCCGAATCAGGTACTGCGTATCTGCAAGAGCTGCAACCTGTGCTGAGTGGGTAACCGCCAGCACCTGATTTAATTTCAGCCCGATTTTTTGAGCGGCGCGTCCGCTTACTCCGGTATCTATTTCATCAAAAATCATCGTTGGAATTTGATCGCGCTCTGCCAATGTATTCTTAACGGCAAGCATCATGCGGGAAAGCTCGCCGCCCGAAGCAATGCGGGCTATCGGCTTTGGCGGCTCCCCTATATTCGTTGAGATCAAAAATTCTACGCTATCCCTTCCATGCGGGCCCGGCTTTCCTTCTTCCATCGAAACGGAAAGCTTTACATTCGGCATATCAAGAAAGCAAAGTTCCGCCTGCACTGTCTCAATAAAACGCGCCGCCGCCTTTTTCCGTGCAGCGGTAAGCTTTTCGGCCATCTGAAGCAGCTGCGGGTAGACCTTTGCCGCCTCAGCGTTTAGCTCGGCCAATTGTTTATCTGACAATTCAATCTGTGCAAGCTCTGTACGCGCCTGTTCTCCGCTTTGCATAACGTCTTCTTCTGTTGCGCCATACTTGCGCTTTAGGCGCCGGATCAGATCTAAACGGTTTTCAACCTGTTCAAGCTGCACAGGATCAAACTGCATCTCTTCGAGCAATGCATCCAACGTATCTCTCACGCTTTCCATTTCAGCCGACGCAGCCTCCAATCGTTCGGAAAGCTCTCCTACCCGGGGGGAATATTCCGCTGCATAGCCGCAATACTGTGCTGCGCTCTGTGCAAGTGAAAGCGCGCCGCCGTCCCCGTCTTCCCCATTTAGAAGCTGCCAAGCGCGCTGAAGCGATTCCGCTATTTTCGCAGCATTGCGGTATTCTGCCCTGCGTTGGGCGAGCTGGGCCTCTTCATTCGGTAAAAGCGCCGCATTCTCAATTTCCTGTACCTGTTCGGACAACGCTTCGATTTTTCTTCCTTTTTCCTGCTCGTTCGCTGTAAGCCTGCGGATTGCGCGCTTAAGTGAGAGCACCTTTCGATAGCACTCTTCATAACGGCTAAGCAGTTCTTCATGATCTCCATAACTATCCAAAATGGAAAGATGCCGCTCCGGCGCAAGCAATACCTGCGTTTCATGCTGCCCATGGATGTTGACAAGAAGATCGCCCACTTCACGCAGGAATGACGCCGTCACCGGACGGCCCATCATGCGTGCAGTGCTCCTTCCATCCGCAAAGATCTCACGCGAAACGATAAGCGTATCCTCTTCTATTTCCAATCCCGATTCCATGAGTTTTTGCCCGGCCAAAGGCGGTATTTCCGTAAACCGTGCGGCTATTACAGCCTTATCCGTACCGTGGCGAACCATTTCGCGCGAAGCCCGGCGCCCTAAAACGGCCCCCACCGCATCGATCACAATCGATTTGCCGGCGCCGGTCTCGCCCGTAAATACGTTTAAACCCGTATTCAGCCGGATTGACGTTTTCTCGATCACCGCAAGGTTTTCAATAAACAGTTCCGCCAGCATATCCTCTTACCTTCCTATCATATCTGTGATCTTTTGTACAAGCTGTGCCGCCTGTTCGCTGTCTCTTGTCAGAATAAACACGGTATCATCTCCCGCAAGCGTACCGATAACTCCCTCAAATTCCATTTTATCGATAGCCGCACATGCGGCGTTTCCCATACCGGTATGGCATTTTACCGCCACGATATTCTGTCCATAATCGACTGATACAACCGTCTCTATAAAAATAGCCCGATATTTCACTGTCCGCGGGCTTGCCTCCTGCGCCTTCTGCGCATAGCAATACTTCCCGTCCGGCATAAGGCTTTTGATCAGATCCAAACTTTTGATATCGCGGGATACTGTTGCCTGTGTTACGGTAAAACCATATTCTCTAAGCTTTTCCTGCAGGCCTTCTTGTGTACAAATTTTATTTTCCGCAATGATTTTAAGAATCGTCTCCTGCCGTTTTGTTTTCATAACACGCCTCCGGATCTATATTTTAAACTTTCTTCGCAGCGTTTCATAAAACCCGCCTTCGTTCAAGGAAAGTAAACGGAGCCGTTTTTCACTCCTGCTCACTTCTACATAATCCCCAGCATTCAAACGCGCGCCCTGGTCCCCGTCAACCGTAAGATAAACAGAAGACCTGCTTTGCGGCGAGGGCTGCACAAACAACACCTTTTCCGCTGAAAACAACACCGGCCTTGCCGACAGGGAATGCGGAGAGATTGCCGTAACACCAATGCAATCAACCGACGGCTCAATTACCGGCCCCCCGGCGCTTAAAGCGTACGCAGTTGATCCGGTCGGCGTTGAAAGGATGATCCCATCCGCCCGGAATGCAATTGGCTCAGCTTCTCCACAGGAAAGATCTACATCAATCATACGGGAAAGCCCGCCGTTTGACACCACAATATCATTGAGTGCAAGGTATCTTCCCGACGTTCCGCCCGCATGGTGCACACAGTCAAGCATCATCCTTGTATCTGTTTTATAATCGCCGGACATCAGACGGGAAAGCGAGAAAAGCTGTTCTGCCTCAATCCCTGTCATAAAGCCAAGTCTTCCGGCATTTACGCCAAGCATCGGCTTATCGTAACGGACAGCGTCTTTTGCACAGTGCAGCATGGTTCCATCGCCGCCTATAGCTATCAGCACATCACACCGGCGCAGCCCTTCTTCCTTTGGAACAAGCTGTACGTCCTTGGCATCCACCAAAGCGGAAAACTGCGGCTCAATGAAAACAACCGCACCGCAGGAAGCCAAAACCGAAGCCGATTTTTTTGTACAAAACGGTGCGTTTTCTTTTTCCAGATTCGGCATCAGGAATACCTGCATCTGTAAATCACCGTCCTTCGTCGTTCAGTTCTGCATGAGAACGGCAAACCATTTCCTCTACGCTTTCAAAAGGGATGGAAGGTTCTCTTTCTTTTGAAATATAAAATAAATATTCAATATTCCCCTGCGGCCCTTTAATTGGCGAAAACGTTGCGCCCAACAGCCTCATGGGGAGCGTCTCTAAAAAGTCGTATATCTTACGGCAGACCTCAATATGTACCGTCAAATCGCGTACTACGCCCTTTTTCCCGACTTTGCCTTTACCCGCTTCAAATTGCGGCTTGACAAGAAGAAGGGCTGTCCCTCCCGGTTTCATCAGCCCATATAAAACCGGAAGCACCAATGTCAAAGAAATAAATGATACATCTACTGAAGCGAAATCTAACTTTTCCGGGATCTGTTCGCACGTAACGTACCGGATATTCGTCCGCTCCATATTAACGACACGCGCATCGTTGCGAAGCGGCCACGCCAGCTGTCCATACCCGACATCTACCGCATAGACCTTCTGTGCGCCATTTTGCAGCATACAGTCGGTAAACCCGCCCGTAGAGGCGCCAATATCCATACATATGCACCCATCCAGCTTTAAGCCGTACAAGTGCATCGCCTTTTCAAGCTTTAAACCGCCGCGGCTTACATATTTCATCTGCGTGCCGGCCTTCAAACGGATTACAGCATCTACCGCAACGGAAGCGCCCGCCTTATCACACCGCTCATCGTCCACCAGGACGTCACCCGCCATAATCAGTGCGCGCGCTTTTTCACGGCTTTGTGCAAGGCCGCGTTCATACAACAAGACATCAAGCCGCTTTTTTTCACTCATCCTGAACAACCTCCCGATTCAGTATATCACGGATCGCAGCGGCATTCAGGCCAAGTCCTGCCAAAAGCGACGGGACGTCGCCATGCCCTACAAATCGGTTCCGAATTGCCAGCACCTGATATTTCCCTGAAAATCCGTTTTCAACAAGAAGGCTTCCCACCTGCTGTCCAATTCCGCCATTATAGATCCCTTCTTCAGCAAATACAACGCGACGGTATCGCATGAAAATTGGAAGGAGCCTCGGGCTTAACGGCGTAATTTTCGTGAGCTTCAGCAGCGAAACCGGACATTTTGCCCCATCCGCCGCCTGTATGCACTCTGAAAAAAGCCTGCCGTAAGAGATGAGCAGCGTATCACCGCCCCGGTCTTCATACGAAAAGTCGTCGGATACCGGCAGTTTATGGCGTCTCTGGTCGCCGCCGCGGGGATAGCGGACCGCGATGACACCGGTATCGCAAAACAGTGCCTTTTCCATGCAAAGGCGCAGTTCATCGTATCCTTCCGGCGAATATACCGTTATCTGCGGTATTTGCGATAAAAAGGCAGCGTCAAACACCCCTTGGTGCGTTTCCCCATCTTCCCCTACAAGACCCGCGCGGTCTATACAAAGCACCGTATGCCGCCTGTCGATAGCAAGATCATGCAGAATTTGGTCATAGGCGCGCTGTAAAAAGCTTGAATATACACAAAACACCGGTATCATACCGCACGACGCCAAGCCGCCGGCAAAGGTAACCGCATGCTCTTCTGCAATACCGACGTCAAAAAAACGCTCCGGATATGCTGCGGCAAAACGCTGCAGACCCGTCCCATATTTCATTGCCGCCGTAATAGCACAGATACGCGGGTCACGGCCGGCAAATTCACTTAATGCCGCACCCATTTCATCTGAATAAGAAGACTGCCCCGAGCGGCTTTTTTCAGGCGATACCGCATGATAGGCTCCGGGGTTCTCTTCCGCCTCGCGGCACCCCTTCCCCTTTACCGTCTCTATCTGTACCACTACCGGGGAAGCCAGCTCCTTTGCGTGTGTCAGGGCATGCGACAATTCTTTTAAGTCGTGTCCATCCACTGGGCCAATGTATTGAAACCCCATATCTTCAAAAAAAGTCGAAGGGTATAGCATGCTCTTAAGCAGCGACTTGCTCCGCTTTAGCCAACTGCGAAGCGGTTCACCGATCAATGGCAGATGATGCAGAAAAGCGTCCACATTATGCTTCATCCTAAGATAACCGGGTTTTGAACGAAGCACAGCCAAATATTTCGCAAAGGCCCCCACATTTTTGGAAATGGACATATCATTGTGGTTTAGTATGATAATCAGACGTGTGCGGCTCCGCCCTGCATTGTTGAGCGCTTCATAAGCTTCACCGCCGGTCAGTGCCCCATCGCCGATTACTGCGACGGTATAGTCCGTCCTTTTTTGTAAAAGCGCTGCTTCTGCAATGCCAAGCGCCGCAGAGATCGACGTAGAAGCGTGGCCTGCAACAAACGCGTCATACGGGCTTTCCGTCGGACGCGGGAACCCCGAAATGCCGCCAATCTGGCGCAGCCGCTCAAACCCGCCTTTCCTCCCGGTCAGCAGTTTATGCGTATAAGCCTGATGCCCCACATCGAATACAATCCGATCCTCCGGCAGAGAAAAAACGCGGTGCAGCACCACGGTCAGTTCCACCACGCCCAGATTGGACGCCAGATGCCCGCCCGTCTTTTTTACTGTATCAATTAAAAACGACCGGATTTCTTCACAAAGCGCCGGAAGCTCGTCTTCCCGCAGGGCCTGAACATCAGACGGCGACCGTATTCCGTCAAGAAGCGCATATTGTTTCATCCTGATTCCCGCCCCCTGATCACATTGGGACCACAAGAGCAATCAGAATTCCAAGAAGTGCGCCGCCAAGTACTTCAAACGGCGTATGGCCCAAAAATTCTTTGAGCTCCCGATTGTTCTTCGGCTTATAGCTAACCCCTGTCGCGCCGCGGCGCACCATCATATTGATAACCTTCGCATGTTCTCCTGCCGCACGCCGCACACCCATTGCGTCATACATTACAATTGCTGCAAGCAAAAAGGAGATCGCAAAAAGAGGGGAGGCAAATCCGACGCTTTTAGAAATGGCAATCGTCATTGCAGATACAGAGGCCGAGTGGGCACTGGGCATGCCGCCCGCCCCCACCATGCGCTCCATACGCAGCTTTTTTGTTTTGATCAAGTGCAGGATGGTTTTAAGCGCCTGCGCACAAAACCACGCAAGCAGCGCTACATTCAGCACGTAGTTTGAGAGCAATGCTCTGATGGTACTCATAACAATCCTCCGAGGGTCATTTTCTGCGCAGAAGCAGGCTTTCGGTAAGCGCCCGCAAAAAGCCGCTGTCCGGCAGCCCGCTGAGCGCCTGCAAAGCACGGCCGGTATATTCTTCCGCCAGTGCCTGTGCGCCGTCCAACGTAAGAAGTGAGACAAACGTATGTTTTCCAGACGCAGCGTCGCTTCCTACCGGTTTTCCAAGCTCTTCTTCGTCCCCTGTTACGTCTAAAATATCATCTATAATTTGAAATGCGACACCCAAGTGCCGGGCGTACTCTCCGGCCATACGGATTTCCCCGTCCGAAGCGCCCGCAATGACAGCTCCCATCCGGCATGCCGCCTCTAAAAGTGCAGAAGTCTTCAGCATATCGGTCTGTGTCAGGGTTTCAGCTGTCACCGTTTCGCATTCGTTTGCAAGATCCATTATCTGGCCGCCGATCATCCCGTCCATTCCCGCTTTTTGTGCAAGTTCAAAGCACGCGCGCAGGCAACGCGCTGTATCGGCTCCGGTCTGAGCCGGCGCCTGTGCGATCGTCCAAAAAGCCAGCGTCAAAAGCCCGTCGCCGGCCAAAAGCGCCGTCGCCTCGCCAAATTTCTTGTGGCAGGAAGGGCGTCCTCTGCGGTAATCGTCATCGTCCGTACAGGGCAGATCGTCGTGAATTAAGCTGTAGGTGTGAATCATTTCTACTGCGCATGCAAGGGGCAGCGCCTGTTCATAAACGCCGCCAAATAACTCGGCAAACGCGACGCACAAAACAGGACGGATCCGTTTTCCTCCTGCATTTGCAGAATAGGCCATCGCTTCTTTCAGCGTATCATATGGGCTACCATGCTTTTTAAGACTCTGCGCAAGATATCTCTGCACATCTTCCGCAATTTTATGGATTTTCTCCTCATATTCCTGTTTCATCGGCTGCCTCTTTCAATTCTTCTATTTTAAGCGACGCATCCTTCAGCTTTTTCGTACAGAAAGCGGTCAGGCGAACGCCTTCTTCATAAAGCTTCATGGATTCTTCAAGAGGAAGCGTACCGCTTTCCAGCTGTTTTACAAGCTGCTCAAGCTGTGCTACCGCCTGTTCAAACGTCAGCTGCTCTTCTGTTTTTTTGGTCGTCACTTCGTTTCCGCCTTCCGTTTTATCTGTTGTATTACGCTCAAGAAGGAACCATCCGGCAAAATGGTTTCAATCAGCGCCCCCGGCAAAAGCTCTCCCACTGAACGGACAATATCCTCATGCTCGTCCCTTGTGATGGAGTAGCCGCGCGTCAATACTGCCAAAGGGCTCATTGCCTCCAACGCAGATGCCGCTTTGGCCAGCTGCTCTTCCTTTCGGCGCAAGCTGTTGCCTATCCCAAGCCCAAGCCTTGTCCGCAGTGAAACAAGCACTTCATTTTCCCTTTTGATTTTCTCTTCCGGCGACAGCGCCGCAAGCCGGGCGGCAAGCCCAGAAAGCTTCGTCTCACATCCAAGCACCTGCGCCGCTAGAAGCTTATCAAGCCGTTCCTTCTCGCCCTCCAATTTAAGCAGCAGATTTTGCCCGTCCGGTGTGCACAATTCCGCGGCTGCCGATGGCGTCGGCGCGCGCAGATCTGCCACAAAGTCCAAAATCGTAAAATCGATTTCATGTCCGACTGCTGAAACGACCGGAACAGGTGAGTCATAAGCGGCCCGCGCCACGGCTTCGTCATTAAAAGCCCATAAATCCTCCATTGATCCGCCGCCGCGTCCGACAATCAATACATCGATCCCAGGATACTTGCCGGCAGCACGGATCCCCGCCGTAATGGACGCAGGCGCCTCTTCTCCCTGCACCAGCGCTGGGAAAAGTACAACCGTCGCGATCGGATAGCGCCTTTTTAAGATGTTGAGAATATCCTGAAAAGCAGCGCCGGTTTTCGACGTAACAACGCCGATTTTTTGTGGATAGCGCGGCAGCGGACGTTTATGCGCGGGGTCAAACAATCCTTCCTTTTGCAGCTTCTCCTTGCGCTGTTCAAATGCAAGATAGAGCTCTCCAATCCCATCCGGCTGCATGGTTTCACAGTACAGCTGGTATACGCCGTCGCGCTCATAAACCTGCACGGATCCCGTCACAATGACGTTCATCCCGTCTTCCGGCGTAAAACGCACGCGCATAGCACTTTGCCGGAACATCACGGCGCGGATCGAACAAGCTTCATCCTTTAACGTAAAGTAGAAGTGGCTGCTTTTGGAGTGACACTTAAAATTGGAAAGCTCGCCCTTGACCGTCAGCCCGGAAAGCTTTGGGTCAAGCGAGAGCTTTGCTTTCACGTAGCGATTCAGTTGCGAAACCGTTACCGCTTGTCTGTTCATATCACGCCATCCTTTATTGCGCCAATCAGCGCTACACCCGCGGCATTGTCTGAAGAAAAAGCCGCTTCGGCAAAATATCCGCCGTATTTTTTCGTAAGCCTATCGCGGCAAAGGCTGTTTGACATCACGCCGCCCGCATATACTACGGGCAGCTTCCCGTACGCCTCCATTACGCGCGCCGTCATCTCATCGACGGCGGCACAGACATATTCGATTGCATAACGCGCCGTTTCTTCCCTGGAGCCGCCTAAAGAAAGCAGGCGCTCACACTGATTCTGCGCCCCAGAAAAATGGGCGTTCAGCCCCTCCATCGATGGTTTTGCCCGTAATGGGCGGCCGTATGCCTGTGCCATACGGTCAAGCTCTGCCCCACAGGGAAAACGAAGCCCTAACGTTACGCCTACACGGTCTATCAGCTGCCCCGCATTCAAATCCAACGTACCGGCAAGTTTTTCAATCGAAAACAAACCCTCTGTAGGTGTAACGCGCAGGCATTCCGTTGTCCCTCCAGAGACATGGAATGCATAAAAAGGCTCCCTGCGCAGAAAAAGCGCATTTGCCGAATACAGCGCGGCCATGATGTGCCCTTCTTGATGCGAACACGTATAAAAAGGGACGCGCAGCAAAGCCGCGGCTGTCTCAGCAGCCATTTTTCCGACCAAAAACGCCGGCATATACGACCCGGATACCGGGCGGGGGACTGTCGACGCGCATACGCCGCGCAAAGAAAAATCCTCCTGTTCGCATAGGCGCCTTATTACATCTGCAAGCTGCTTGACATGGGCAAACACCGCATCGCTCTGACGCAGCCCTTTGGCATTCGCATCAACAGGCAAAAGCTGTTTTTGGGACAGTACACGCCCCTCCGTTAAAAGCCAGACGGCCGCAGAAGTAGTATAGTTGCTGGTATCGATCCCCAAATACGCTGTTTTCATGCGAGGCTTTTCGCAGCACTTGAAAGCACGCCGTTTACAAAAGCGACATCCTCTTTGGTGCTGTATTCCTGTGCAATTTTAACCGCTTCACTGATCGAAACATTGGTTTCCATGTCGTCGACAAACAAAAGCTCATAAACCGCGACACGCAAAACCGCAAGCGAAACTTTGGAAATGCGTGCAAGCGTCCAGTTTTTCAAATGCTTTGTTATTTCCTGATCAATTTCAGCCTTTTTTTCGTCGATACCCGTTACCCAGTCGAGAACCCGGTCATCTATTTCCACTGTTTCGCATTCTTTTGCCGTTTCGACAATAGAATCGAGCGGATCCCCGTTGAAAATCCGCTCAAACGTCAAAAGAAAAACCGATTCACGCATCTGGTGTCTTGTCATCATGCTGCCATTCCTCAATTCCTGTTTTTCGTTTTCACTTTCCGTCGGCTCATTCTTCTTTTGCGGCAATTCCCGTCACATAAACGTTGACTTTGGATACGGTAATGCCGGCCATTGTCTGCACCGCGTCTTTTACAGACTGCTGGATCTGCTCGCACACATCGCGCAATCTGGCCGTAAGGGAAAGGATGACGCCCAGATCGATCTGTACAGCATCACCCGCAAAAGCAGTGCGAACCATCCCCGCGCCCTTCTCCTGAAGAGCGGCCAGAGCGTAAACACCGTCGATCTCCCGAATCGTTTCCGTCACAATCGTCTCAACCACCGATTGGCTGATATGCAGGCTGCTTTGCGCCTGCGGTGTTGTTTTCGTCATAACTGCACCTCCGCCTTTTGATATAAGGCCAATATACAAAACGACATGTATATTATGCCGGTTTTCCGCTGAAAAAATAAGCATAAGGGCAAACCCTTATGCTTATTATACCATAAATCAGGCCGGACACAACCTCTATTTTATTTCCGTAATTGAAATATTTTCTCCTTTGATATCGCCCTCGCTTACTACGATATTTTTGATCTGCGTAGCCTGGTCCTGTGTCAGGCCGTCGCTTTTGACTACAACGCTCGCACTTTGCTCTGTTATATACACCATGCAGTCTGCAAACCCTTTTGCCTTAATCAGGTTTTCAATACGGCTCTCCGCCTCGATAGCGTCTGTAATGCTCATCGCTTTGGCGCTTGCTTCTTTCTTGTCGTCTTCCGTAAGCGTTTCATCGTCCAATACCGTAGAAATGGTTGCAATTGCCTCATCCCGCGCTTTACTGCGCGCAAGCCGCGCCGAGGCAAAATAAGCATCGCCGGAAAGGACTTGGGCGTTCACAAAGGTCGCTTCGCCAAGTATCTTCTGCCCGGATGATTCCGCCGTCTCCTCTGTCGTACCGCTTTGCTGTGTCTCCCCGTTTACCTGTGAAAGGCTCTCCTCACCGGCCATCTCCGACGCGCCGTCTTCTGTTGTACCTGCGCTCACCTCGCCGCCAGTCGTCGTGGCCGGTATATCGGCAAACTGCCAGTTTAGATATACAGCCGCGCCGAGGATCAGCACAAGCGCCGCAATCACAATCTGTTTTTTCCCTAAGATAACGTTGGCTTTCATTCTGATGCACTCCCTTGCTTTACGGCCGCGCTTCCCGCGGCGCGTTTTGTTACATAAACCTGTGACGTATTGATGCCAAGCGCGGTTTTGACCGCTTCGGTTACTGCGCTCACCACCAACGGATCCCCGCCTCCGTCACACACAATCACGACCCCCCGCACTGCCGGAAGCAGCGTCTTGCGTATCAGCGCGGTCTTTCTTCCGTTTTCATCCTCCACAATAATCAGTTTTTCTTCAGAAGACGCCCGCGTGGTCGTACCTCCGGTTGTGTCGTCCTGCATATCGGTATCCTGTTTCTCCTCCTTTGCATATACATACTCAATGCCGCTGTCAAGCGTCAAGCTAACATGCGCATCGCCGACGCCGTCTATCTGCGAGACAATGGCAAGCACCCGTTCCCGAAGTTTTTCTTCATAGCGTGCCGTTTCCTCATCCGCATTTTCTGCGGCCGCTGTTTGGGGCGTATCCTTATTGGATGGGATCAAAACGGACAGGCCAATCAGCACCATTGCCGCAATGCCCGCAACCAAAAGTATCTTCTTCCGGTTTTCCGGGCGAAAGATTTTCGAAATCTCCATTTGCTGTCCCTCTTTCTTTACGCACCTGCCTGAAAGTTCGGTGAAACACCGGTTTCTTCCTCAATATAGTTTTGAACGGCGGAACGGTCTTCCGCTGCACAGCCTGTAACAATGATCCTGTCTATGATTATGCTGCCGTCCGCCTCCATATGTATGTCCGTACGGATCTTTACATCTTTTCGCCCTTTTGCTTCGAGCACCTCCTGCAATGACAGGTTCAGCCTCTCTTCCACCACCCCCTCAAGATAAGACTGCGTCGCTTGGACCGTCTCTTCTGCGCGATCCGGTACGTCTGCTTGAGGCAGTTCGAGTGTAAAAGAAAAATTCCCCTTTGTAAAAGGCGCAATCAAACCGCATAGCAAAAAAAGGCTTACTGCAAATTTCATTACGCCGCGGTACTTTTCTGACGGCAACAGCATAAACAGTACCGCAGTAACAACAGCGGTAATACATAAAGCTGTTGCCGTCATACGGATTCCTTCCATCCTTCTCACCCTCCCGCCGCACGGATCAATATTCCAAGAGATATCACAATGAGTATGCCAGATACCGCAGTTAAACCGCACAGAAGGGAAACAGCCGATGCAGCGCTTTGATAAAGGGCCGCCACTTTATCCGCATTTAGAATGCGCGCAACAGCGGCAGCAGCGCTCATAGCCGCCTGTGTCAGCAGCATAGACAGAACAGGCGGAAGAAGCAGTACAATCAGCGCAATAGACGCAAAGCTGCCAACGCTTGAACGCAGCAGCGACATACTTCCCTGCACGCTGGAAAGCGCGTCGGACACTGCGCCCCCTACCACCGGGAAAACTGCGCTGGCCGCGAATTTCGCAGTTCGCATAGCTACGCTGTCAGCCGCACCCGCAAGGGATCCTTTCAAGGATAAAAGCCCAACGAAAACCGTCATCAGGAAACCAGCCGTTACCGTCACAATCCCCTTTGCCGCACCGGCAACGCCATCCATACGAAGATCCGGACACACAGCCCCTACCATGCAAAGTGCAAGATAGACTGTAAGCAATGGGATCAAAACGCTTGAGCTGACTACAGAGACAATTTGCGCCGCTGCAAGAAGCGCAGTTTCTGACAAGGCCGCACTGGCCGGCTGGCCGGATGCGGCAAGCACCGCGCTGTATACCGGGACAAACGCCGTAATAAAACCGCCCGCGCTTTCCAAAGCCCCGGATACGGACTGAAACAGCTCTGTGACAATGGGAAAAATCACCACGGAAGCGCAAAGGACAGACGCGGCATGAAACAACCCGCTGAAGGAATCCTCCCGAAGCGTCCCTCCTATCTGTGAGGTAAGTGAGCACAGCAGAGCGAGGCCCGCTCCCGCAGCAAAAAGTTTGACCGGCGCACCGGCCGCTCCCGTTACGCCATCCCATACCATGCCAAGCAAATCGGAAAAGGAAAACGCTAACAGCGTATCCGCATCGACGCCGTCTATCCCTTTTTCGGAAAGCAGCGCCTGCGTATCCTCCGGCAGCATGTCGTAGAGCTCGTCTGCTCCGCTTTCTGAAAGAATCTCTTCCTGCGTCAAAGATTCCGCCTGAAGGATCCCCATACCGGCGCTCCAGAAAAGCACAATAAGAAAAAGCAGCTTTTTCATACGCCTTGTAACAGGCTGACTGCTGTCTGCGCGATTTCCATAAAGAGAGGAAGGGATAGGACAAGCACCGCCGCACGCCCCGCCAATTCAACTTTTCCCGCTATTGCGGTCTGTCCTGCATCGCGGCAGGTATCTGCTGCAAGCTGGGCCAGATAGCAAATACCAAACGCTTTTAATACCAATTGCAGATATGCAGGGGTGACGCCGGTCTGCTCCACAAGCTCCTCCATTGCAGAAAATACCGGAGAAAGCGCCGATACGACGGAAAGCAAGAGCAGCGCGCCGCAAGCGACGGCTGCGACCAGTGCAAATTCCGGACGGTACTGCTTTAACAAAAGGCAGATAACTGCTGCGACAATCCCCAGCCCTGCGGACTGCAAAAAATCCATTTTCATCACAACCCAAACACACTTTTTATCACATCAAAAAGATCCCGAATTTCATAGACAATCATCATCAGCACAACGATCAGCCCGGCAAGCGTCGTCATCATTGCCTGTTCTTCCCGTCCCGAGCGCACCAAAATCTGGTTTAAGACAGCCACAATAATGCCGACCGCAGCAATTCTAAAAATCAGATCTACATCCATTTTTCTTTCTCCTTTGCCGTCATAGTGCCAAAACCGCGGCAGCAATCCCGCCAAGTACGCACAGCGAACGCACAAGATGCCCGTCCCGCTTCGCCCGGCTGCGCGCATCCTCTGACTGAAGCGCCAACAGCGCGCGAATCGATTCAATACCGGCAAGCTGAGCAGACAGATCGTAGGAACCCACCAAATCCGACAGCCGGTCCAATACGGCCAGATCCTCGGCTGTAAGCGCGCCACATCCCTCCTGTAAGCTTTTATGAAAGACCGATGGGAAATCGCGTGAAGCCGACAGCCGGTCCGCTGTTTTTTTGACAAACGGCAGCGCGGAAAATTCCGGCATATCTTTCAGACGGGAAAACAGCTGTGCCGTTGGAAGGTTTTCAAGGGAAAGCAAGGCGGATATCCGCTGTAAAAGCAAGTCACAGGATGAAAGCAATAAAACGCGTTCACGATATTTCCCTGCAGCTGCACAGCCGCAGAATGCGCCTGTCAAAAGCAATAGGAAAGCAATGCCCGTTTTCATGCAGACACCGTCTTTCTGGCGCTGGGAATCCCTATGCTTTGTACTGCCCGAACCGTTCCGGGTGAATCCGCACCGTTCAAAAGAACGATCCGATCAAACGCCCCTTCCCGCAAGAGTGCACCGATCCCCTCCCTTTGATAAGCCCCTTCGATTGAACCGGCATGTGCCGTTGCCAAAATCGCTGCGCCGCCGTTTTGCACACTGCGTACCGCTTGTGCATCGGCGGCCCCGCCCAACTCGTCAACAGCGATAACATCCGGCGCCATAGCCCTCAGCGCCATCTGCATGCCTTCCGCTTTATAAAAGCCGTCGAACAAATCCGACGTTACGCCAAGGTCATACTGCGCCGTTCCGTGCAAAGCTGCCCCTAACTCTCCGCGCTCATCAATGACGGAAACACGGACATACCGTCCTGCCTCCCCGTTGGCAAGGCTGCGCACCAGATCCCGTAAAACGGTTGTTTTCCCGCTTGCCGGCGCTCCAACAATCAATACGGACGGCGTCTCCCCCGTCCCGTACAGCGACTGTACAAGCCCGCGGGAAACACCCCGGATCTGTCTTGCAATACGCAAGCTGATAGAGGAAACATCCCGGACATGGGAAATCGACTGATCTTTATGCACGCCTGTTCCGGATATACCCGCCCGGTGTCCGCCCCGAACCGTCAGATATCCCCGGCAAAGCGATTCTTCAAAGCTGTGGAGGGAATACTCTGTCAGGAAACGGAGGCAGTCGCCGATTTCCTGCGCGGTGAGAATATCGGAGGCTGGCGGCGGGAAAGCTGAAAAAGCCCCATTCCCGGACGCAAACCGTATTCCTTCCCCCGTTGTCAGGGTAAGGGGCTTTCCTGCCCGCATACTCACTTCTCGAACCACCTGCTGTTTGTCCTGCGGGAACAGCAGCAAAAGCTCCCTTATTTTTGGGGGAAGTTGCCGTACAGCCGTCTCGTATGCCACATCCATAAAACTACCTCCTTGTCCTCACATCGGATTGTATGCGCTCGTCCGTTTTGTTATGACCGCAACTTTTCCATGTTATGGAATTGACAAACCGCTTTTTGCCGTGTATCCTGTATGGAAAGGAGTTGATCATGAAATGAAAAAGGAAAAGCCGGTCAACCTGATCGTATCGGCTGTATTATTTTGTGTCTATGTTCTGACAACAGTAATTGATGCGCTCACCGTCCATCAGATCTCTGTCAGTTCTTCCGTCTTGTGTATCGGTGCGCTGATTGCCTATTTTATTTTTTTACGCCGCTTTCAGCCGCTTTATTATCTTGGCATCCTGACGTTCACCTTTTTTGCACAATATCTTGGCGCGTGCCTCCATCTTTACAATATTATCCCGATCTATGATTTGATCCTGCACAGTGCAAGCGGCATACTGCTGGTCCTTCTTGCACATTATCTCCTGACCGCCTTTTTTATAAAGGATGTGACAATCCCGCTTCGCTTGACGCTCTTATGCTGCTTCCTTTTCTCTGTCGCTGCTGCAGGATTATGGGAGATCTGGGAATTTTCTGGCGATGTTTTATTGGGGCTTTCTTCACAAGGCGGAAGCCTTACGGATACGATGACGGATATCATTGCGGGAAGCTGCGGGGCAATTATCGGGACTGTTTTACTCGGACTGATCCTGCGCAGAAAGAAAATGTAAGCCGCATGCTTCCCTTATTGTCTGCACTCGAATATTCCGGAATGTGGCAAGCGTTAGATCATGCAGCTTTTCATCTGTTCTATCGCCTGTCTTCTTAAACAGATTTTCTCATTTTTATAAAGCAAAGCAGGCAAAAGGGATGTGCCGGTATGGCACATCCCTTTTGCCTGCTTTCAACCCTTTTTGTGAGTGTCCGTTTATCCCGAGCCGATGCTCCAAAAAAATTGATTCACATTTCCGTATCCTGTTCTGAAATTCCAAGAACCGTTTCTTCTGCATCCTGTAAGGCTTCTACGCTGCGCAGCCTGCTTTGAATAATACGGTTGCGGTCATTCGCCGCATGCAGTGTCTTTGACGCACGATCAAGCTGATCGATCGCTTTAGCCAGCAGATCCCCGAATTTTTCATACTGTCCCTTTGCCGCCCCCAATACTTTCCATACTTCATCGGCCTTTTTATTGATTGCAATGGAGCGGAACCCCATAGCCAGCGAATTCAATATGGCGGTTATCGTCGATGGCCCAGCTAACATAACGTGATAATCGGTGCGCAGTTTTTCCGGCAGCCCAGCCGACGAATACGCCTCCGCATAAAGCCCTTCTGTCGCAAGGTACAAAATCGCAAAGGGCGTCGTATCCGGCAGGCAGATATATTTGGAAACAGCTTTTGCCTCATCCCGAATCCGTGCGGCAAGCGCCTTCCGCGCCTCCTCCAAAGCTTGAAATTCCCCGTTTTCCGCCGCTGCTGTCAAACGCGCATAATCCTCCATAGGAAATTTAGAATCAATCGGAAGATATGTAAATCCACCGTTTTCTGCCGCAGAAGGAATCCGCACGGCGAACTCCACCCGCTCTGCGGACTTAGGGTTGGTCGCCACATTTTTGTCGTACATCCCAGGGATGGTTTCATTCAAGATCTCCTCAAGCTGCGCCTCTGCCCAAACGCCGCGCACCTTAACATTGGTAAGTACACGGTTTAATCCGCGCACGCTGTCTGTTACGCCGCCCGATAACTCTTTCATCTCGCCGAGAGACCGGTACACATTATTTAGCTGTTCGGAAACGGTCTGAAAGGAAGCATTTAACCGTGAATTCAATGTTTCAGAAAGCTTTTCGTCCACTGTACGGCGCATTTCCTCCAGCTTTTTCTCATTGCTCTCCTGCATGCCGCGAATCGCCTTGTCCAGTTTTTCCCCCTGCCGTTCCGCTGAATGCAGGTTCAACTCCTGCATCCGGTTTAAAGAATCCAACAGGCTCTGCATCATCTCGATATGGTTGCGGGTGCTGCGCTCCCCCGCTTCATTCATCTCCCGTACGACTTCTCCCCGCAGCGCCGATATGTTCTGCTGCATCAAGAGCATGGCAGAGGGCTCCTGCGCCTTGGACTTCCTGTCTTTCCGGGGCATTCTTATCAAGATCAAAATCAACAAAAGCAGAATGACTGCCAATAATGCCAGTATTATCATTTCCATGTGCTTGTTCTCCTATTCCCGCGAATACACGCTCAAATACAGCGCTTAAGGCCGGACAGCTTCACGTTTGGCTCCCATCACAGCCGCTGTTTCACTTTATTTACCATGCCAGCATTATAACACTTTGAATATAGCGGGTGCAATCCATATTCTTTTCATTATCTTAAGATAAGTCCATTCCTTTCCCCTTTCTGCTTTTTATGAAATTTCTCCTTTTGCAAATAAAGCTTGAATTTGCCTTCCCAACATAATATAATGGACAAGAGAAATCCTGCTGTTGGCTTTATAGATTTTCGCTGCGCCGACAGTTTCTTTTCTGCATTTTGTTTTGCCGCAATGAGGAGGTTCGTATGCTCCGTGTTACAACGCATTCTGTCAAAGAAACCGAACAGTTTGCACAGAAGTTGGCGCAAAAACTGAAGCCGAACGATATTATTGCCTTTACAGGCGGACTTGGCGCCGGGAAGACCGCTTTTGTCCGCGGCTTGGCCAATGGGCTCGGCTGTTCGGATGAAGTTTCAAGCCCCACCTTCTCGCTGGTTCATGAATACGAAGGCCCGATCGTGCTTTATCATTTTGATATGTATCGTGTCCACACGATGGACGAACTGTATTCAACTGGTTTTTATGATTATCTGGGATGCGGCGGTATTTTAGCCATTGAATGGAGTGAGAATATCGCTTCTGCTTTGAAGTGGGAATCGTGCATTTTTGTTTCGATTGAGCAGGATGGGGAGAATACGCGAACCATTACCGTAAATGGAGGAGACCGCTTTTGAATATATTGGCACTGGATACTTCTGCAAAGACTACTTCCGTTTGCATTGCTTCGGATGAACAAATTCTTTCCGAATTTTCTGTTATTGCTACACAGACGCATTCTCAAACGCTGATGCCGATGCTGCAATCCGCAGTGCAGTCCTGCGGGATTTCGTTAAAAGAAATCGACCTGTACGCCGTAAGCAACGGGCCCGGCTCTTTTACCGGCCTGCGCATTGGCATCGGCGCTATCAAAGGGATGGCGATGGGTGCACAAAAACCTTGTATCGGCATTTCTACACTCGAGGCATTGGCGCAGAACCTTTATGGCATGCACGGTATTATCTGTGCCGTAATGGATGCCCGCTGCAATCAGGTGTACACTGCATCGTTTACGATGAAAAACGGCGTTTTTACGCGTATTACAGCGGATGAAGCACTTTCCGTCGACGAACTTGGCGGCGTGCTCCGCGGCTACATTGAACCGATTGTTTTAGTAGGAGATGGAGCAGAGCTGTGTTATGAGCAGCTTAAAGAACGCATCCCCAATATTCAGATTGCTGCCCCTGCAAACCGGTACCAGCGCGCGTCCAGTGTAGCCGCGTGTGCTTGGCGCCATGCAAGCGAGGCAGTTTCTGCTGCGGATTTGCTTCCGCTATATCTGCGGCTGCCGCAGGCTGAACGCGAACGCCTTGCGCGGCAACAGGAAAAGGAGGCTGTTTTTAATGGATAATAAAGTATTTCACACCGTTGCCGTCGGCAGCGATCATGCGGGATTTGCCCTTAAGACAACGCTGATTACTTGGCTTGCTGAACACGATTTTGAGGTGCTTGATTGCGGATGCTACACTTCAGACAGTGTCGATTATCCGGACATCGCGGAAACGACCTGCCACGCTGTAACTGAAAAAAAGGCGGACTGTGCTCTGTTGATCTGCGGCACAGGAATCGGGATTTCCATTGCAGCAAATAAAATAAAGGGAATTCGTGCAGCACTGTGCAGCGACTGCTTTTCTACAAAATACACCCGGCTGCATAATGACTCCAACGCCATTTGTTTCGGCGCACGCGTCATGGCGGACGGACTCTGTGAAGAACTTCTCTCCATTTTTTTAACCACTCCGTTTGAAGGCGGCCGGCATCAGCGCCGCATTGATAAAATTTCCGCGCTGGAAGAATAACAGAGCGGGCCGGAACAGGCGCTGTGTCCCTTTTCCGGTAAAAAAACGGCACAGAGAAAAGGAAGTCTGTTTATGAGCGCCCCTTTTATTATGGATCATCCGTTAATCCAGCATAAGCTTTCTTTCCTGCGTGATAAAAATACCGGGTCTAAGGAATTCCGTGAGCTGATCTGTGAAATCGCCATGCTGATGTGTTATGAAGCAACACGGAACCTAACGCTGGAAGAAGTAGAAATCGAAACGCCGATCTGTAAAACAAAAACAAAAGTTGTCGCTGGGAAAAAACTTGCACTTGTTCCCATTCTGCGCGCAGGCCTTGGCATGGTAGACGGCGTTTTAAAAATGGTTCCGGCTGCAAAAGTCGGCCATATCGGCCTTTACCGCGACCCAGAAACAAAAGAGCCGCATGAGTATTATTGCAAGCTTCCAAACGATATTGCCAGCCGCGATGTCATTGTGCTTGACCCGATGCTCGCAACGGGCGGCTCTGCAATTGATGCGATCCGCATGCTAAAGCAAAAAGGCGTTTCGGCTATCAAATTCATGTGTATCATCGCAGCTCCGGAAGGGCTTGCCGCGCTGACAAAGGCGCATCCGGATGTACAGGTATACTGTGCGGCACTGGATCAGTGTTTAAACGAACATGCTTATATCGTGCCGGGATTAGGCGATGCGGGCGACCGTATTTTCGGTACAAAATAGGCGTTTTTTCTTCCTCACCGGCCGCACAGCCGCTATACCTTTGAAAATGCGATCCGTCTGAATCATACTGACAGATTCTAAAGCGGCAATTGCCAAGGGCGCATACCGCCGGTTCCGTCTTGTAAAGCTGAAGAAGCGATGCGCCCGTCCGTTTTGAATTGCACCCCATTTGTTAGAAGCATTAGGCATCATAACAAATGGGGTGCTTTTTATAATACGGGCCTTGTTATTTCACCGCTGCCGTGCTATGATGAAAAAAATGCCTGATGCCTTTTATCGAGGCTATAGCAAGAAGAGAGGGATTCCTTATGCATTCCTATCAAATCACCAAAACCATCCGGGAAGCTTATCATGCGGATATTGTTGTATGCGGCGGCGGAACTGCCGGAACGTTTGCCGCTATGTCTGCGGCCGACGCCGGGAAAAGCGTTATGATTATCGAGTCCTTTGGCGGATTGGGCGGTACATCGACACAGGGGCTCGTTACACCGGTTATGAGCTCTTATATTCCAAACGAACCAAAATGTTCTTATCTGGCAAACGAACTGAACGCGCTTTTAAAAGAACGGGGCGCACTGGACGATAGGACCGGCCGCATTTTTGACCCGATGATGCTTAAAATCTGTCTGGAACAGATGTGTCTTAAACGTGATATCCCCATCCTGTTTTATTCTTTTATCACAGACGTCATTGTACAAAACAACACGCTGAAAGCGGTTATCGTATCCAATAAATCCGGCACTATGGCGGTCGGTGGGAAAATTTTTATTGATGCGACCGGCGACGGCGATGTTTCCGTGCTTTGCGGGGCACAGTATCACAAGGGCGATCCCGAAACAGGGAAAAACCAACCGATCTCCCTGCGGTATATTGTCGATCATGTGGACTGCGGCGCACTTTCCCGCTTTTTTGCCGATGAAATCCGACGCACCGGTATCCATGACGGCACATGCTTAAGCGACCCGGAAGAGCTTTACGCATCAGTCAACCGCAGCGGCGGCCAAACGCTCTCCTCTTTATTTGACCGTGCCGTCTCTGCCGGCGATCTGATTGACGAAGACAGCTGGTATTGGCAGATGTTTAAAATTACCGGAAGGCCCGGCTCTATTGCGTTTAATAATCCTGAATTTTTTGAAAATGTAGATGGCACAAATATCGAGCATTTGACACAGGCACAGCTTATCGGGAAACAGGCTATTTACCGTCAGCTGCATTTTTACAAAAAATATATGAGGGGTTTTGAAAACGCCTATATTGCAGAAATCGCCCCTATGGTCGGCGTACGGGAAAGCCGCAATATCCAGACGGAATACGTTGTAACGGCGGAAGATCTTCTGGCACGCCGAAAGTTTCCCGACGCCTTCTGCCAATCCAATTATCCCGTTGACATCCATGGGAAAACGCTGCATTTTGATGAGTCCTTCTCCCCGGCCGAAGATGGAAAACCTTATTTTGAAATTCCATGCCGCTCCTTAATCGTGAAAGGAGTTGGCAACCTTTTAGTTGCAGGACGGTGCCTTGGTGCAGAGTTTCTGGCGCAAGCTGCAATCCGTACCCAGCATACGATGCGTTCCTCCGGGGAGGCGGCCGGCCTTCTCGCCTCTGCTGCCTTGGAAAAACGCTGCCCGGTAAAAGAGATAGACGGACGCATTATTCGCAAGGAAATGGAAATACGTGGGGCGGAATTTGTATAAAATTTGAAATTATCTATGTATGTTGTTTAACTATCATTGATTTAATTTCAATATTCCACGATTCACTTTCATTTTCAAAATACGACGAACACTTTCATCAATTCGTTTTTCAGAAATTTTCCCTGATAAAACAGCGTCTTGTAAAGCAGAGATGGCTGCAGACGGATCGTTCGGACATAGCAACATATCAACTCCTGCGGTCACAGATCTTACTGCAATTTCTCCGCTTCCGTATGAATCAGTCAGAGCTTTCATCTGCAATCCGTCAGTAATGATAACACCTTGAAACCCCAATTCTCTCCGCAACAAATCGGTTACAATCCGGGAAGAAAACGGTGCGGGTTGGGAATTGTCTATTTTTGTTAAAATCAAATGCCCTATCATTACCATATCGCTGCCAGCGGAAATACCCGCCTTAAAAGGTAAAAGTTCGTTTTCCCGTAACTCTGCAAGACTTTTGTCTACATACACTGCGCCGTCGTGTGAATCAGCGAGTGTATCACCGTGACCTGGGAAGTGCTTAAGCGCTGTACCTACGCCTCCTGCGTGAAATCCTTTTACAGCTGAAGGAATCAGCTGGGCTGCTTGGCCAAAATCATCACTATAAGCCCGATTTCCAATTACAGTATTGGAAGGATTCGACCAAACGTCAGCAACTGGAGCCATATCTACATTGAAACCTAAAGATTTCATATCTGACGCTATTGTGTATGCATTTTGATAGGCAACGCCAGTCCCTTTATCCTTATAGTCATACATTGGTCCGATATATGTCGTCCCAACTGTGTGCATAAGACGGTTTACTCGTCCGCCTTCTTCATCGCAAGTTAAAATAAGAGGAATATCAGAATAATTTTGTGTATTAGTAAGCATTGTACGAACTTGCTGTTTACTGACAAGATTTTGTGCGCTATATAAAATCCCGCCTATTGGAAGCTTTTTTAAAGCATTTTTTGTTGTTTCTCCAGCTGCTGTTACTTTTGATACATTTGTAAGTTGCTCTGGGCTGAGGATCATCATCTGACAGATTTTTTCATACAACGTCATGTTCGATATGATACTATCAACAGTATTTTTCTTTTCATATTTAGAACTGCTCTCGCTTGCAAAACCCTTTTTGTTCTCTGTCTGACTGGACTCAGTTCCTGTTTCGGCTTGCAGGCTTGCCTCTTCCTTTTGCTCGATCTCAGAACTTACTGCTGCTTGAGAAGAGCTATCTTCCTGCGAACTACCTGCCTCCGTTGTAATAGATATATCAGAGGAGACACTGCTCGATTCAGCCAAGCTGCTTCCCTGCAATTCAGTTTGTGTACATGCACTTAATCCAAACAAAAAAAAGCAGCACAAAGCAAATATTTTTTTCTTTTTCAAAACCATCACATTCCTCGTATAAAGAAGCTAAATATAAATAAAAACAACCCTAGACATATCCTATCTCGGGTTGTTTTTTGGTCGGAGTAACGTGACTTGAACACGCGGCCTCTTGACCCCCAGTCAAGCGCGCTACCAGCTGCGCCATACCCCGATCCTGCCCTCCTATTATATCGAATGGTGCGTTCGTTGTCAAGGCCGATATTCACATACGAAAATCATTTCTGTAGGTGTTACAATGATGTGTAACAAATCAAAGAAATAAATAGCGAATAGGAGT
>ERZ1643249.1042-NODE-1042-length-28842-cov-7.775037_pt1 | contig 28842 bp, 26 predicted proteins | sample MGYA00579263_ERZ1643249 | MGnify/ENA primary metagenome ERZ1643249 (study PRJEB29033, sample SAMEA4952264) | chicken gut metagenome | biome: Broiler Chicken; feature: Gastrointestinal Tract; material: Caecum | place: Ireland | collected 2018 | study: Broiler...
CTGTTACCTCCACATTCATTTTTATTTTGAATGTCCGCAAAATCCGTCCTACATCTCCCGGACGCCATGGGCAGTCCAGGTCATGGAGCGCAATCAGCCGGTCCTGGACGTTGGTGCCAGCACCCATCTTGGCCGTACTACCCAGCAACACCCGCACTTGTCCAGTGCGGACTTTGGAGAATAGCTCCTTTTTCCGTGCCTCGGTGTTGGCTTCGTGGATAAAAGCAATCTGTTCTGACGGCATCCCCTGGGCAATGAGTTTTTGACGGATGTCCTCATAGACAGTAAAAATTTCCTCCGGATTAACCTTCTTTTTGGATGGTGCTGCCTTGGGTGTAGATATATCACAGAACACCAGCTGGGTCAACTTATCATCCCCTCCATCTCGCCATGTCTGCACAATGGTTGCGACACATTGATTGACCTTAGTTCCAGATTCATCCGGCAGCATCGGGTTAATAATGCGTTGATCCAGCCCTAGCTTACGTCCATCCGAAGTAATCTTGAGCATATTATCCTGGGAAGGGTCAACAGAGCCGCTGTGTATCTTGGACGCACGTTCTGAGAGAACCTTCACCATCGCTTTTTGGTGTTCGGTGGGCTTGGCCACAACAGTGTGATATTCCACCTCCGGCGTAGGCAAGTGGAGCTGATCTGCGGTCTTAATGTCAGCCACTTCACGGAACAAATTCATCAACTCCGGGAGGTTAAAAAACTTGCTAAATCTTGTTCTTACCCGGTAGCCGATGCCTTCCGGTGCCAGCTCCAGGGCCGTTACCGTCTCACCAAATCGCGACGCCCAGCTGTCAAAATGGGTCATATTCAGCTCTTGCAGCCGTTTATACTGGAGATACCGCTGCATAGTGTAAAGCTCGGTCATAGAGTTGTCGATTGGGGTGCCGGTGGCAAAAATCACGCCACGGTTTCCTGTGATTTCGTCCATATAGCGGCACTTGGCAAACATATCACTGGACTTTTGCGCATCACTGGTAGAAAGACCCGCTACGTTCCGCATCTTCGTGTAGAGAAACAGGTTCTTGTAATCTTGTGCCTCATCCACAAACAGCCGATCAACCCCCAACTGCTCGAACGTCACCACATCGTCCTTTCGATTCTCTGCCTGGAGTTTTTCCAGTCTGGCCTCAAGGGACTTCTTCGTGCGTTCTAACTGTTTGACTGTAAAACGCTCGCCGCCGTTGGACATCACCTCTACAATCCCATTGGTAATCTCATCAATCTGCTCCTGAATAAGACGTTCCTGACGTTCCCGGCTGATGGGTATTTTCTCAAACTGCGAGTGGGCAATGATAACGGCATCATAGTCGCCGGTGGCGATTCGGGCGCAGAACTTCTTCCGGTTGTGGGCCTCAAAGTCTCTCTTGGTCGTGACCAGGATTTTTGCAGAAGGATAGAGATACAGATACTCCGTTGCCCACTGTTCGGTCAAATGGTTCGGCACCACAAAGAGGGACTTTTGGCACAGCCCTATGCGTTTGGATTCCATCGCAGCGGCAATCATTTCAAACGTTTTCCCCGCACCTACTGCATGCGCCAACAGCGTGTTCCCACCGTAGAGGATGCGGGCAACAGCACCCAACTGGTGATCCCTCAGAGTGATGGTGGGGTTCATGCCACCGAAAGTGATGTGGGAGCCATCGTATTCGCGGGGCCGAATGGCGTTCATTTCCTCGTTGTACTGATGTACCAACGTCTGACGGCGCTCAGGGTCCCTCCATATCCAGTCTCGGAAAGCATCCCGAATCGCCTGTTGCTTTTGAGCTGCCAGAGTAGTTTCTCTGGCGTTCAGCACCCGTCGCTCCTTCCCATTCGGTTCCTCTATCTTGTCGTAGATGCGAATGTCTCGAAGGTTGAGGGATTCCTCCAGAATTTTATAGGCACTTGCCCGATCGGTGCCGTAGGTGGTGTGAGCAGCAATGTCGTTGTGGGAAATATGGCTCTTGTGCGTGATCTGCCACTCTGCGGTGAAGGGACTATAATTGACCTTAACACTGTGCTGCAAATAATAGGGCGTGTCAAAAGTCTCATACATGAATTGTTGGATGTACTCTTTATCAATCCAGGTTGCACCCAGGCGCACTTCGATCTCCGAGGCATCCAGGTCTTTGGGCTGGGCCGCAGTAAGGGCGTCCACATTGATGGCAAAGGACGGGTCTTTCTGTGCAGCCTGTTGTGCCTGCCGCAGCTTGCGTCGCACATTACCGGACAGGTATTCGTCGGCGGTCACATAGATGGGGCGTTCTCCCTCTGGCACAGGCCCAGGCAGACGGAAGATTACGCCTTGCAGCTCAGCGACCAGCTCGTCGCTGGTCTTGCCGGTGAGCTGTTTCATGTATTCTATGTCCACACAAGCTTTTTCTGCGATGGATACAGCCAGGGCTTCGCTGGCGGTATCGACAGAAGTCACTGCCTTGTGTGGCTTAATAGTCCTTTTGGAAAACATGTCCGCCTTGCCTTCCAACCTTCCGTCCTCGTCAACGATTTCCAGCGCACAGAGCAAATAATAGCTGGTGTCATTGGCAAAGGCTAGCCGGTTTGCCCGGTCATTGATTAAGCCGTACTTGGCAGAGAAACTGTCATAGAGGCGATTTAGCTCAGCCTGTTTATCCTGGATGGCGCTGTCCGGTGTAGCAGCGTCCATTTGCAGGTCAATCAGTTCCTGGACACAATCCCGCAGTCCCACCATGCCTTTGATGCGGGCTTCGGCGGTGGCTTTGAGGTCAGGCCGCACCATGCGGCTGTTCTCTCGGAAATACACAGCGCCCTCTACCACAGTGTAGGAGTAATTCTTTACATTTGGATCGGCGGGGATGGAGCTGTCGATGGCTTCGCCCTCGCCCAGCTCCGGCATCTCAGCTTCCTGGTATGTGCCGTGAATGTATTTCACGGCATCGTGCAGCTGATTGGCCAGTTTCAGGCCATCGATGGGAATCACTGTGTAGTCCATGCCATGGGCGGTGCTTTCCGCCTCCTGTCGGCCCAGCACCATTTCTGGGTGGTCCAGGAAATAGCGGTTGACGGTAAAGCCGTCCTGGGTCTGGCCAGTCTGTGTCCAATCCGGCACGATGTCCAGCGGACGATCCCGCTTTTGCAGGAAAATGATGTCCGACACAACCTCGGCCCCAGCATTGGCCTTAAAGGCATTGTTGGGCAGTCGAATGGCTCCCAACAGCTCGGCCCGCTGAGCCAGGTATCGGCGCACCGTGGAGTCCTTGGTGTCCATGGTATAACGAGAGGTGACAAAAGCCACCACGCCCCCAGGGCGCACCTGGTCCAATGCTTTTGCAAAGAAGTAGTTGTGGATGTTAAAGTGCAGCTTGTTGTAGGCTTTGTCGTTGACCTGGTACTGCCCAAAAGGCACATTACCAATGGCCAGGTCATAGAAGTCCCGCCGATCGGTGGTCTCAAAGCCTGCCACCGTAATCTCCGCCCTGGGATAGAGCTGCTGGGCAATGCGTCCGCTGATGCTGTCCAGCTCCACGCCGTACAGCTTACTTCCGGTCATACGTTCCGGCAGCATTCCAAAGAAGTTGCCCACACCGCAGGACGGCTCCAGAATATTTCCCGTCTCAAACCCCATGCGCCCCACCGCATCGTACATGGCCCGGATGACAACGGGGCTGGTATAGTGGGCATTCAGGGTGGAGCCTCTGGCAGCGGCGTACTCCTCTGGCGTCAGCAGCTCTTTCAGTTGCTCATACTCCGTGCTCCAACTTTCCTTGTGCGGGTCAAAGGCATCGGCAAGGCCACCCCAGCCCACATACTGTGAAAGCAGATGCTGCTCCTCCGGGGTAGCGTTTCGATGTTCCTGCTCCATCTGTTTCAGGGTGGCAATGGCCTTAATATTGCGCCCAAACTTTTCCTTTTGTCCACCTGTGCCCAGGTTGTCATCGGTTATACGGAAGTTCTGGGCATTACCTTGCAGATTAGCTTTATATTCCTCAGCAGCGGCAGCATTGGGAAAGGTATGCCATTGTCCGTTGAGTTCTACAGAGATAGGGTATTCGTCCAGGGTTTCTTCCAACGATTTCTCTGATACCTTCACAGGCTCCTGCTCCAGGTAGGCCCGGACAACAGAGATTGGCTCAACCCGGAAGATGGGAAAACCAGTCGCCTGCGCAAAGGTAACATCCCGCAGCTCCACCCGGCCAATATCCAGTTCCAACTTGCTCACCTGAAAGGTGTGTCCGTCCATCTCAATGGTGGTCTCCCCAGGCACCAGCTCTTCCTGGGCATATTCTTCATCGGTGCGCAAATCATATTCTCCAGCATATCGCTCCTTGATGATTTCATAGGGAGCTTCCGGCCCACCTTCTGGGTCCTGCTGTGCCAGAACGATGCTCAAATTCTGCTCCATGAGCCGCCTCAAAACGCTTGGCCAGCCAAGATTGCTGCCTGTCAGATCTGTCATGCCCATACCCGGGATATCCACGGCGAGGATTTTCGTGTCCATTGCTTTTGCTGCTGTTTGCGCATCTTCTCCCAGAAAAACAACATACTCCCCCACTTCAACCCCCACAACAGCGTCATAGTGTTCGGCTTTGAGGGCTGCATAGCCTTCCACAAAGGGGATGGGCAAGGGCTTCTCCTGCCGGGAATCACCATCATCGGGAACAAAAGACAAAGCAGAGGATGCTTTCGCATTCTCTGCTTCATCAATTCTATGATTTTGTTCTTCCTGGATGGAAGTCAGGGTTAGTTGTAAATCAGCTCCGCCTTCAGAATCTCCTCGGCCTGGACTTTGCAGGTGTTCATCAGGCCCACCCACTTCATCGGGTCGCTGGCTTTCAGATTCTCCGTGGCTCCCGCTTCCTTCGCCAGCTCCGGCATCATCTGCTCCAGCCTCTCTCTGGCTGTCTGGTCGATCTCCCTCAGATGGGGGTACAGGGTCTCTCGGAGCAGCATGTGGTTGTAGATGATGGGCCGATGTTCCTTCAGGTATGCTTTCCGCATCCTGCCGTACTTGCCCAGAGGCTTGTCCTCCTGGTCGCTCAATTTTAACTTCGGAATCAAGCACTCCCCGCGCTGGACGTACTCCAGCTTGGAAGACAAGCTGCTCTTCACGATGTCTTTCATTCAGTTTTCTCCTTTCCTGAACCGCTTCACGATCCGCTCTGCGAATTGTTTCACCAATTTGCCGCAAAACCTGCTGGTTGATTTGGCTGACTGCTGACCCCAACGCCTCAATGGTAGCCGGAGTGTCAAAGTCGAAGATTGCCACAAAGTCCTGATAGTCAAAGTAGAACTCCGGCTTCAACCCACAGCGGAGCATGATGGAATATGCAATGCTTACTGTCGCAGCAGTCTTGAATCGAACCCCTACGTTGAACTCATCGTACTCCTCCAAGAAAGAGTCGTCAAGGATACGAAGAATGTCCTTTTGATGATCTTTCCAATATTCATCGGATAGTTTTCGGGCTATGTCCATGATTTGTCGTTCAATGCTATTACCCCCTACCCCATAGGTACGCTCCAGCATAGCCGTCACAGGAACCACATGTTTATCTTCCAGCTCCCATAGCCACGGTGTCCGGGACTGTTCACTCACCGCAACTGTATCTGAGAGGTCAAACACATAGCGTATCCGAGGCTTTCCTCCCGAGTCATCCAGCAAAGCAATCCCTTTTGCTCCACGCCGGATATACCGTCCCATCTTCTTATTCCACACATCATAGGAGGCACAGGCTGTGGCATCCGGTCGCTGCGCATGAATCAACAACTGCTCATGATATGGATATTTGTAGAGCTGAGATACCGTAGTCAAAAAACTGATCCATTCAGTTCTACTGGTAGCCAGTTTACAGCCTTCATAAAAAGCCATCTCCCTGTAGTACTCCAATTTCGATGACATTTCTTTTTCTCCTCTCAACAAAAAGTGGGAAGCCCAATCGGGCTTCCCGCTGCTCATATGCTATTCTTCACCAAAATCCAAGTACAAATCCAGTTGTTCAAACTCGGTGTCGGTCATGGCCCGGAGTTTGCCCAGGGCACTGTTTGTCAGTTCTAATAGCTCTGTCTCCTCTAGGGTTAGCTGCTTACACATTTCCGTCAGATTCGCTATCAAACCATTTCGGTCGCCAGGATTATAAAGGCAAATTAAATTTTTCTCATCCCTGGTCATGAATTTCTTCACCTCCTCTGTTTTACATTGGCGTCCAGCAAGTAATCGTGACGCTGCCATCGGCGTTACATGTGTACATAATCAGTCCGGGCCGATATTGATACAGTACAGAGGTGCCGTCGTCGGCCAAGAGATCTGTCAGGACATTCTGGCCGTGGCTGTATTTTTCCGTGCACACATATGTCTTTTGGTGCGTCCCAAAATCAATGGTTGCAAAAGTCTGACCTACTACAGCCCGTTTGATTCCCTCAAAGCCTTGATTGTCATGGTCAGATATGATGTCTCGAACGGCTCCGAGTACATCAGTGTAGATATAGGCTGCACTATCCTCTGCATCAACAATCGCCTGGTTATCCTCACGGAGATCACGCCCAAAGAGAGCCACATTGATCCCAACATCCGCAACGGTCAGCCGTCCGATCATCCCCGGACGGCTGGCCATTTCCTCCACCACCCTATCTGGAGATTGGGTCGGCCTGGGCGTAGGCTCCTGGTTCTTAATGGGTTCTGTTGTCGGTGCCGGGGTTGGCTCCGGCGTGGAAGCTGGAGTCAAAGACGGCTTAAGCGTAGGTACAGGCGTGGGACCCGCAGTAGGCATAGGTTTAGCCTCTGGAGCTGGAGTGGGTGTCGGACTGGTAACAGAAGACGCCGATTCTCTTTCCTCGTTGGAAATAGAGGCTTCCTTGCTCTGTCCAGCAGTTCCACCCACAGCTAGTACCAAAAGCAGCATAATTACACTCAAAACCGCTCGTTTTCTCCTTGTCAACTCTTGTCTTCCTCCCTGTTGTTAGTATGCGGGCATGCCATATCCCATAATTTCATAATACCCAACAGGGTAACTTCTCTGCCGGCATGCGTCCCCAGAATTTCCTTCGATGGTGTAGACACGCCCACCTTCCACCTTCTCCACAATACCCACATGATCCGATAATCCATCCTGGGGACCAGATAGGCCATCTGGGTCATCCCAGTCAAAGAAGATCAGCATACCAGGTGTTGGCTCTATGCTGTTGTCAGCCCATTGACCACGTTCCTTGAACCAGTTGATGCCGCCGACACATCCCGCAAATTTAGGGATAATCCCGTTTTCGATGTAACCACACTCGTTGGCGCACCAGGAGACAAAGCACGCACACCACTCCACATGAGAGCTGAAGCCATACCAGGACCAGTACGGCTCTCCCCCTATATTTCCAACCTGGGAAAGTGCTACTGCAACGATTTGTTCATCAGAGGCTCCAATGCCGTATAGCACAGATGTCCACAAGGAAGCATTTTCCTCGTCCAGCAACTCTACCATCATTTCTTTCTGCTCTTGGTCAAAATGGTATGCTTGTACCATTTCCTCGGCTGTCTTGTGGCTTACGGTAATGTACAGATAGATGTTGGTTACAGAGACTTCTTCCTCTAGGATGTTTCCATTCCCATCGTCAGTTTCCACCACTTCGGTCTCCGTTTTCGATTCTGTTCGATGGTCAATCTGATTCATTTCCCAAAATATATCCTCCAGCAGCCGCTTCTTATCCTCTGTCATCGTAGCCACTTCCTGCGGATTTTCTGGATCTGTAGTAGTTTTCACCGAATAGACAGACAGTACCTCCGGCCACACTGCTCGTGAGCCGGACATTTCCAACACATCGTGGGGCACGGATGTTTTGATATGTTCCAATTCGTCTTCGTAGTCCTGGTTGATCTCTCGAACCACCTGTTGCAGTGTCATGGCATCTCCGGCCTCCGCATTGGAGAAGAATATTCCAAAAAACGAGCCAGCAATCAGGCCAACTACACACAAGATTACAACTGTCATTACAGCCACAGTCCCCCCTGCAACCAGGGCAGACAACAATACTTTCATTCCTACAAAGACGCCTTTTACCACAGAAATCGCCACATGTGCTACTCTTCTGGCCATAGAAGATGAGATTCGAGCAGTAGCCTGACTAAGTTGTGCCGTCGCCCTGGATGTTCTGGCAACAGCAATCGCGGATTGCCTGGCAGCGGCAGCAGTCTTGCTGGCGCCTTGTACTGCCACCTGGGAGGATCTCTGTGCGGTCTTTACGGTCTTACCAGCCTTTCGCATGGACCCTTTGGCTGTATTCAGGGCGTCTTTCCCTGTCATCTCAATCGGGCGTTTTGCCTTGGATGATGCAGAAACTCCTTTAGAGCTGCTTTTGATGCGGTAAGATCGCTGCACTTTCTCCTGAGCGTATGTCTTGCCTTTTTGATATGCCTGAGAGGATGTTTCACTTCCTCGCCCGCCTTGCACCGGAGCATCGCACTCTTGTGCTGCATGGCGTTCTTTATATTTTTGATACTCCTTTTTCCCTCTCCGCCATCCGGCCTTAACTCCGGCTTTTACACCAGCGGTGAGATCTCTCCTGGCATCCGAGACACCGTCCTTTATGGCCCCCTGCAAATTCTCCTGGGCATATTCACGTGCAGACGCTTCCTTGCCACTGGCAAAACTAGTGGCGCGTGTCTTCACTCGGTTCCCCGCATCAAGGGTATGGCTGCCCACCGTCACCGCCTTATTCAGCAGTTTGATGTCTTTGATGGTTTCTTTCACTTTAATGTCCCTCAAATGGCATAACCCCCTTCTGTAACACTAAAAACGGGAGGACAGGCATAGGCCTGTCCTCCTGCAAAATCGCCCTCGCCGGGGCGAGTTGTCATGCGTTGGTACATTTTCGTATTCTTGGGGAACCGATTGACAAAGGGCACGACTGCGCCTCCATAGCGGATTAGTCCACACCCAGGCTCCGCATTGGTGACATAGCTCATCTGTTCATCTGAAATATTCAGCAGTTCTCCCAGCTTCTCCCGATCCTTGGCTGCCTGGTTGAGCATCACGATAAATTCACTGTTGGAAAGCATGGTACTGGCCTGCACTGAGTCCAGAAGATACTCAACATTCTGAGTAATGGCCGTGGGGTAGGCATTGCGCTTGCGGAACTGACGCCAAGCAGAATTGAAAAAGGCAGCGGAGAATTCATTTTCAAATACCACATGAAACTCATCAATGATTACATGGGTCCGCTTTCCCTTCTTCCAGTTCTGAGCCACACGGTTGAGCATAGTGTCGGTGATGACCAGTAGTCCTGCAGGTTTTAGCTGCTCTCCCAGCCCATGAATGTCAAAGACCACCACACGTTTGTCCAAGTTCACTGTGCTCTCCCGCCCGAAGATATTGAGAGAGCCTCTGGTGTACAGTTCCAGGGCCAGGGCCAGATCCTGCGCTTCCGGATTCGGCTGCTCCATCAGCTTTTCTCTCAAATCACAGAGGGTAGCCACATGACCGGATTTCTTTGCATCCTCATACACATATTCCACGCAGCGGTCGATGATGGAATTCTGTTTTGCTCCCACAGCGGTTTTGTCAATGCGCTCCAGCAAAGACATGATAAACTGGGATTTCTCCACCAGCGGGTCTTCCCCACCGTATCCCTCCTCCATGTACATGGCGTTGAGTCTGTCTCCACCACTGGCGGAGATATTGGCTATGGTGACATTATCGATACCTCGCAACATGCTCGCATACTCGCCTTCTGGGTCACAAATTAGGATATCGTCACCTGTACTCAGAAGCGTGAGGAAAATCTGTAGTTTTGCCGTAAAGGATTTACCAGCTCCAGGCACACCCAAAATAAAGGTGGACTGATTCATGAGATTTTCCAGATTGCACATGATGAGGTTATGAGAGATCGCATTTTCTCCGAAGTAGATTCCGCCCCGGTCCATGATTTCCTGGACCTTGAAGGGCATAAACACAGCCACAGACTCGGTGGTCAGAGTGCGAAAGGCGTCAATTTTTCGGATTCCAAAGGGCAATACCGTCTGGAGGCCATCCAGCTGCTGGTATCGCAGCACCGCCATCTGGCACATGTGACTGCGGGCAATGGCCAAAATAGTCTCCGTATCCCGATCCAGCTCTTCCTTGGTGTCTGCCACATGTACCATGGTGAGAACAGCAAACATCATGCGTTGATCCCGTGTGTTAACATCATTGATGTACTCTCTGGCCTCTTTTCTCTGCAATTCCATATCATAGGGAATAATGGCAGAAAAATTATTATTGGCATTTTGACGCCTCTGCCAATCGTTGATGTTCTTTTCCACGCCCATCACAATATTCTCAATGATCCGCATAGACTCATCGGTGGAGACGGGGCAAATATCAATGGAGAGCATGAGCTGGCGATTCAAATTGGTCAGCTCGGTCACCATGGAGTCCTTGATGAAGGAGGCGTAATCCTTCAGATAAAGCACACGGGCATACCGTTTCCCCAAGCGAAGGTAATCGCTGTGCTTCTCCACAGAATCCGGGCAAATGTAGTCTCGAAAATCATGCCCTTTCTTCATCATTTCTTTGAAATCCATGTGGTAACTGGAAGCATGTTCCGGCCAGAAAAAATCGTGGAAAATCCGCAGCCGTTCCACTGCATCCAATTCAGTACAACGAGACCCCAGGCGTCCATAGTAGGTGGTATATTCTGTCCCCACACGGGAGAAATAGTTTCTGGCTTCCTCGATATTCTTTTTTACCACGGAAGATGTGATGAATTTCTCCTGCACCAGCCCATGACTACCCATGGCCTTGTCCATGAGCAGTTGGTTGACCTCCTGTCGATACTCGTCCAGGCTGTCCCCACACAGGGACAGAAGAATGGCCTCCTCATAGCTTTTGCGATTGATGGGGTGGTTGGAAATCGTGATTTTGGCAGTGGCTTCGCTGTCCAGGGCATTCAGCAAATCCGAGTACTGCAAAAACATACTCTCCTGGTCTGCCCTGGATGCCACCTGATAGTTCACATCGGTGAACCGATAGGTCCTGGAAAACTTCTTCCCTACCTGAAACACGCCATCTTCCCACGCACGTCGGATAGGAAGAATATCCTGCACCTTGCCGGGAATGTGGAATGGCTCTTTTTCCCGTTGTTTTAACTTCCGAATGATTCTATTCATGCTTTGCTTTCACCTTCTTTTTATCCTTCTTAGCAGGCTTTACCCGCATAGCTTCGTGGTAGATGTTGTTGGCCCGGAATACGAGATGCTTTGGCGTCAGAAACTCAGAACGAATCCAAGCCCAGAAAAACTGCTCCGCCGTCATTCCGTGATAGCGGACAAACCCCATGGCTCCAAATGGTACCGCAGCCACAATACACAGCCAGCTGACAATCTCGTTCCCCAAATGAGGTTCAAAAAGAAAATAGGTGCCAACAGCTGATGCAGCAGCTAAAACAGAACACACAGTCTGTCTTAAAGACAGTCCAAAAAAGATTGCTTCTGTGAATTCTCGAATTTCTCGATTGATTTTAACCTCCAAAATTCATCCTCCTTTACAGGCCCATCATTTCCTTGACAACACGATCAGCCATTTTTACCGTCCCTACCAGGATCAGCATATTAAATGCCAACTCTGCGATGTAGTTCCAAACCATCGTGGCGGCTGCGGCATCCGGATTGACGGTGGGTGGCGATGAGGCAAACACGGAAAAAATTACACAAGCCAGGACAATGATCGCTCCTTCCAAACAGACCGCAGCATAGCTCTTCAAAAAGCTGATTCCCACGCTCTGGGTGGGCGATCCCGCAAAGCTGGACAGTGGAATGGGAGCAATGGCTGTGTACATATACAGCCGAGCAAATCGGCCATATACGCTAAATATCATGATGAAGCACAGCACCGTCACCAGCAGTCCACCAATCATCGTAATGGCCCAGAGAGGTATGGATTCTACAAACCCGCAATCCTCCACGGCATCAATGATTTCCTGGGGAAGCACGGTATCTTGTGGTGTACCAAAGCCTGCGGAATTCATAATGGTTGAGATGACACCCTGCACGATACTGAGCAGTGCCAACATCAGCTCCATCCCATAGGTTATAACCCCTTTGGCAATTGCAAAGCGGATAAAAATTCTAAATACCTGTTCCGGTCTTTTCATCTCTACGAATGTGCCACAGGTTTTTACCACACCAACCAAGAAAAACAGCACAAGCAGCGAATAGCCTATTGCTTGTAATGCACCATGGATATTGAGTACGATGTGCCAAATCGCTCCTCCCTGGAAGTTTTCTGGCGACATCGTTATCAGTGTCCAAATATCACTCAGGGTGGAATTCCAGCGATTCAATATATCCTGAAGGTTCTGAACCACCCAGTTGTCCGACATTCAAAAGCCTCCTTTCAAGTGAGGGGCGGGCAAGTCTCCCGCCCCCACGTATTTTTATCAGCCAGAGATGAGTGTGAGGATTTCCTTGGCGAAAAAGATGATAAGTCCACCCAGGGCCGCGAGAATCCCGTTGGACCGCTGAGAGGGATCATGCGACTGAACGGACAAGCCAACCTGGACAATACCCCAGCCAACGATAATGCCACCCACAGCTTTGATGAGGGCGAAAATGAGATCAGACAGGTTATTGACCACAGTAACAGGGTCACTTCCTTCTGCGTGCGCCGGAGCGGTCAGGCCCACCAGAATCGCCATGGCCAACACAGTCATGGCATAGCGACAAAACCAATTCTTTTCCTTATTCGGGGCGGTCAATTTGCGCTGGATGTTGTTCTCATGCTTCTTATTGATTTTCATATTGTTGTTCCTCCATATATTTCAGATATTCTTCCAGCTCCTCCTCTGAGAGAAGCTCGTAATTGGAGGCCGCACCATCATAGGATACGGCCTGTTCTAACAGTTGTTCATCAATGATGATACTGGCAAAGCTACGGGTATCCTCTCCATGCACATAGGCCGGGGCACCGCCATCGGTGGTAAGTGCCAGGTTTGGATGCTTCATGATGTCATATTTAAGGTCCATAATGGGCCGCTCTCCCCGGATAAATAAAAGTGCATAGCGGTTATCCATCATACGCACTTCATCGGGAGTCATCAGCTCTCGGCCTGACAGCTGCCAGTTGGTGGAGTAGCTTCCATTCCGCCCCTTGGACTGCCCATAGGTATTCATGTCAATGGTTTCCTTCCCCAGCAGCTCGGACACATACTTGTGGGTAGACTGCTCATTGCCGCCCAGGTAGAGAAATTCATCGCAGTTGCCTACGATGCTTTCCCACTGCTTTTCAAACAGAGCCTTCAGCTGGGCCAGGTTCTGAATGATGATGGACACCGAGATCTCTCGGCTCCGCATCGTGGCCAGCAGCTTATCAAACTCATCCGGCAAAGCCACGTTGGCAAACTCGTCCATGACAAAGTGAACGTGGATGGGGAGCCGTCCTACGTGTACCACATCGGCCTGGTAATAGAGCTGCTGAAAGAGCTGGGTATACAGCATACCGATGATGAAGTTAAAGGAGCTGTCGTTATCTGGGATGACAGCGAACACAGCCGTCTTCTGTTCTCCGAGGCTCCACAGTTCCATCTCGTCATGCTGCGTGATACTGGCCAAGGAAGTCAAATTAAACTTCTCCAAGCGAGAAATCAGGGTGATTTGAATGGACTTCAACGTCTTGGCAGAACCAGAGTGGTAGCTTCGATAATACTTCAGGGCTATATGCTCCGGGTTACGCCGTTCCAGCCGATCGAACAGCTCATCGAGGGGAGACTGGTATTCATCGTCATCCTCTCGCACCTCTCCGGCTCGAATCATTTCCATGACCATGGGGAAATTCTGCTCCTCTGGTGGTGCCTCATAATAGAGGTAAAACACCAGAGCCAGTAACAGCATAGTAGCTGCCTGGTCCCAGAACGGGTCCTGGGTCTGTGTTCCTTTGGGCGTGGTATTCTTGAAGAGATTTGTTACCAGACGCTGGATGTCATTATCACTGCGCAGGTACACAAAGGGATTGTAACAATGGCTCCGGTCCATGTTGACAAGATCAACGACCTTAATCACATAGCCATTCGACTCCAAGAGATTTCCAGTATCTCGCAGCAGCTCACCCTTTGGGTCCAATACCACGAAGCTGGTATTGCAGTTCATGATATTATCCTTGGCAAAGAATCTGGTTTTACCTGCACCAGAGCCACCACAACAGAGGATATTGAGGTTTCGCTGATGTTTCCGTCCGTCCAGGCCAATGGCCACGTTTTGGGTCAGAATCTTGTTTTCGGTTTTCACCTTGCTGGCATATTTCTTATTCACAGCACTGGGCGATCCCCATCTAGCGGAACCGTGTTCTTCTCTGCGTCTGTAATTGCGGTTTGTGGATAAGTAGATACCCAAAATGCACCCATATAGCAGCCAAAAAATAAGGACTGACTTCACACTGTTCTGGCACCATTGCACCCGAAACGGGCTTTCAAATGCAGCTGCTGCATTGGAAACGATCCCCGGCAGTCCACCTTCCAGGTAAGGAGCCAGCAGCAACCCACACCAGGCTACCGGTATCATCCCACACACATAGAGGATCAGCCTTGGCTTAGAAAACTTATCTTGTCTCACGGGACAGCAGTCCTTTCTTTTTCGGCTTGGCCTGTATCACCTTCAGCATCACACGGGCCACATCCTCCGTGGGTTTCTCCTCCTTCAGAAGCTGATTCCGATACTCATTCATTCCTCGCACCAAGATACGTTGTTCATAATCTGTCAAAGTGACAACGACCTCTTTCTCCACAACTTATCTCCCCTTTCCCTTGGGTACTTTGGGCTTCGGTGTCCGGTTGGTTGGAGTCTTGGACTGCTGGGGGCCTCTTGCCGCATTCTTTCCCTGTTGCTCCCGAATGTTCCGCAGCTCCTGCTTTACAGAAGGCTTGGCATTGGGTTTAGAGGTGCCCCCTGCGGCTCGTCTGGCTTCGTAGGTAGGCTCGGACGGACTGGACTTTGCCTCCCGGCCTTTGGTGGGGTTTGTGCTCTGCCCTCGTTCTTCCTGTTGACGGGTCTGGATTTCTCCCTCTCCCGCCTTCTCCAATCCTCGTTCCAGGTCCTGCTCGATGGTCCCCATGTCCACCGTGGCCATCTCGAATTTTTCGAAAATTCGATTGATCTTGGAGGCATCCTCTGCTCGGACCATGACATCCACCACACTGTCCTTGGAGTTCTTGGACTTCAAGACACAATACAGCACACCATATCGCTTGGCCTCCTGGCAGAAAGTCTTCAGGTCCTCCGGCTTTACCGCAAAGACCCGAAGTTCCTTGCCACTGCGCAGCATGGTGTTCATTCTGGCCTTTCCCCTTGTCTTTTTCTGCTCCTTCAGAATGGCATAGATCAGAATTGCCAATTGCTTTGCAGCAGCACCTGTAATTCTCAAGCCAAACTCAAGGCCATTGAAGGACATTTTCACGACCTGGTCTGCTGCATCTCCGGCTGGATTCATTTGTTTTCTCTCCTTCCTGAATCTGGTTGTTTATGTCTATCAGGTTTCTTTCCACCTGTTTAGACCGTTCTTTGATTTCGCTACACAGTCCGATCTCATCCCGTGCAGCTTTTATCTGAACTGACAAATCAGCAATCTGGGGTTTCAACCTGTCAATGGCTTCCCCGTTTCCGGCCCTGGTTGCCGCCTTCAGACGATTGCGCAATGCCCGGCGCTGCTGGATCAGCTGCTCCACCTTGCCCTCCAGGCCGTTTTGGTAGACTTCCAGCTGTTGCTCCGTGTCAATGCCCTCTCGGCCCAGCAGACGGGTCTGGGCAATATATCGCTCCATCTTCTTCACATCCTCACGCAACAAAAAAGACACCCGTTTAACGGATGCCGGATGTTTAACAATGATGTGAAGTTCATAGCAGTAACGAAAGTACAGTGCCCGCAGCCCCTTGCACTTCATAGTCGGATGGCTCCACATTTCCTGTCGGAGCCGAGATGCAGCCTCTTGCTCCGCCTCTGGGAAAGGCACTCGTTTTCGCATATTTTCATAGACCCGGTCTATGATCTCGTCCAGGTCATAGCCATCTCCCAGACGGTGGAATCGAAAAAATCCCTTGGCTCCCGGTGGCTTCAAAGCTGGGTACTTCAGACGTTCTCCGTCTGCCCTGCGGGTCTTGAATTGGTAGCCCATCTCCTGCATGGTTCGGATAAACCCCTGCTCGGTGGTTGCGGATGCAACCGCCCGGTCAATGTCTGCCCGGATGGTGCTGCGCTGGGTGGGCACTCCATCTTGTTCCGCCTTCCACTCGCTGTAGCTTTTCTTTCGCCCTCCAGGCCGCTCCACCACGGACAAGCCAGCTTCCCGACATAGGCGGTCTGACACCTCTCGCATCCGCCTGTAATCTGCCTTGGAGTTGTAGAACTTTTTCCCGTCTGCAAAGGACACCGAATTAACCACAAAGTGGTTGTGATAATGATTGGTGTTACAGTGGGTAGCTACCACCACTTCAAAACGATCTCCCCACAATTCCTTTGCCAAAGCGACCCCCAGCGCATGGGCCTGCTCTGCCGTCACCTCTCCCTCCTGAAAGGACTGATAGCCGTGATAGCAGACGCGCTTGTCTTCTACCTTTCTCCAGAACCGCTTTGTACTCAGAAATTGTTGGGCAGCATTTCTCTCTGTACAGTTAAGACAACTTACATATGAGCGCTTCTCTGTTTTCACCTCATCTGCTGCGTACTCCACGACACCGTTGACCGCATGAAGGGCAATCAAGTCTGGAAGGAATTCTTCAGTAGTTTTTTCTGGGTTCATCACATAATCGATGACCTGGCTTAGTCTCCCCTTGATGGGCCAAATAGATGTGACAGCCATCATCACCCTCTCAGCGAAAATGCTTCTACAATCTGTTGCTCTGCCTGTTGCAGATCATCCAGCACCTGCGCCAGTTGTTCCCGCTCTCTCCCCCCGTAGAGGGAGTTATTAGGTGTTACCAGTCCATCTATTGCAATGCTGATTTTCCGCAATTCTTGCAGCAACAAGGGGACATCCGCAGAAGGGCCTTCCTTTACCTCCGAGCCGTTTAGGACTTTCCGGCAATACGCTTCACGTGACATCCCCGTCTTTCGGACTTTCCCGTTAAGCACCTCAAGCTCATCATCCAAAAATCTGATTTTGATTTCACAAATGCGCTTTTGGCTCCGCTTCATGTGACGCCCTCCTTTCTATCAGGGGTCTTAGGGGCATTGCCCCTAAAGTATTTTTGGGGGTGCGCCCCCAAAAAACTTGAATCGTGGGGACACGATTCGTTGCTTGCGGCGACAATGCCATCATTGTCGCCGAGGCCCCCGTCCCCCGTCTCTCGTCTCCCGTCCCCTCGTGGGGTTTCTCCCTGCCCCAGTCCCGACCATTGGTATTTCCATTCGAGATATGCCTCCTTATCCATTAATCCGCTGTCGTACATGGCCCTCATTTGCACCCACTCCTGGATACAGGCTCGTACCACTTCGACGCCCTCAAACTCTTCCATCCATAAGATACTCTCCATCAGATCAACCACAGTGGTTCCCACGCAACTGGTCAGCGTAGCAGAGCTGACCTCCAGTGCCTGCGCCATAGCCACAAGCGTTGGTTCCTTGGGAGTGCGTTCGGATGCCTCGTACTGCGACATACGGGTATATGGATGAGGCAATCCGATCTTCCGTCCCAACCCAGTCAGGGACATATTGCGGAATCTCCGTAATAAGCAAATACGCTTAGCCACCGACCTTGTGTTTGTCACGTTTTTTCCTCCCTCCACATATCCCTACAACAAAGAAAACGCCAGCCACACCACACATCACAACGGACATAATCTGAAGGCCACGCTCCTGCTCTGCCTGGATTTTTGATTCTACTACCCTGGTAGTAGTCACCGTCTGACCTGGCACTACTCCCTGTTTCTCCGGCTCCTCTACTCGCTGGCAGTACACCAAATACCGCCGTTTGCTTGTGAGATAGGGATGGCAGGTGAGCAAGGTCACCATGTCCTTCCCGGGCTGAATGGTCACTGCCTCCACCTCATCGGGCCAGATGATGGAGATCTTCGTTACCCGATAAGTCAGCGTCTCCCAGAGGTTGACCAGGTACACCAGGTCCCCCTCCTGCAGCACCTCGATATCCCGGAACAGGGCCATATTCTTCCACCCCCGGTGGGCAGCAATGACGCAGTTAGTGGCGGTGCCACCGATGGGCATACTGGTCTGTCCCAGGACAACTGCACCGTTATCCATGTTGGACTTGGATGCCCCAAGATACAGCGGGATAGCTACTTCCATGGCTGGGATTTCTACATACCCCACCACGTCATCCGCTTCCAGGCCGTAGTCCTCCAAATTCAGCCCAGGCTCTTCGTAGCTGTCCACACTGTCCAGTCCAGACTGATCCTGGGCCAGCTGGAGGTTGTACTCCGCCATGGCATCCTTCAGGTCTTGGTGGGCTTCCAGCTTCTTTTGCTCCTGCTCCACTACGGCAATCTCCTCTTTCACCGTCTGCTCATACACGATGGGGGCAGCGATGGGCTGGCACAGAATCACCAACAGAACCAGGTCTGCAACCAGTGAAAGCAGCAACACCAGCCTCTTAGCCATTTTTGCCACCTCTCTTAATCCACCACATTCCCACCGGGACCGCCACCACCAGGATGGCAAGGTAGATGCCAACCCCAATGAAGATGGCGGTACGGTATTCGCCCCACCAGCTGCTCCCATGGCTTTTCTGCTGGGCAACGGAAGCTGCTGTATCTTCCTCCGCTAACTCTGTTCGGGCACCACGGACCAGGAGGCGATGGGAGTTTATCCCGTAGGGGGTACAGGTGAGCAAGGTCACATAGTCCCCGTTGGGGTCAATCCCGATCTGGCTCACGTCATCGGGGAGCACCACGGAAATCTGATCCACCTCATAGGCCAGAGTTTCGTCCAGTACACGCAGGAAGAACACATCTCCTTGTGTGAGCTGATCCAGGTCGGAGAGGAGCCGGGATGAGGCTAGGCCGCTGTGGCCTGCCAAAACTGCATGGCTTCCTGTACCTCCCACCGGGAGGGAACTGCCCTCCACCACCCCCACACCAGCGGTGAGGGTGGTGGACTGAGTTCCGTAGTACACGGGCAGGATCACATTGATGGCGGGAATCTCCAACGTGGCCAGCATCCCGCCTCCGGTGGGGTCCAGGGCGGTGAGAATGTCATTATCCGGGGTTGGCGCACCAGAGACCGAGAATCCGGCCACCGAGCAGCTCTGCTCCAGCAGCTCTCGGTTGTAGTCTCGGGCCAGCTCCAGGGCCACCTGGGTGTCCTGGTTGTCCAGCGCTTCCGCAGCTGCCTCATACTCCGTGATGACCTGAGAGCGTGTTTGCCCCGAAAGCCAGTTGCTGGCCATGGGATAGAAAATCATTCCCATGGCCAGCACGCAGCCCAGCCCCAATAGCAGGGGCGCTTTATTTTTGCATCTCATGCTTGCGCTTGAACAAGAGGATAATGCTCACGGTGAGCATTCCACCCGCCAGTACGATGCCCAGCACCGTGGTCACCATGGTGCCAGTACCGCCCGTCTCGGGCATATCAAAGCCACGGGTGTTGAGGACAGTCAGGGGCACCAGGGCATTGCCGCTGTCCCCCATGGCCTCCATGGTGGCGGAATAGCCGTCCACGGTGGCGGTGGCGGTAAGGGAGCCCACCTGCACACCAGGGGTATACTTGGTGTCAATGTCCACGGTGATGACATCCTCCAGCAGATTGTAGTCGGGGTCCGTCTGGGTCTCGGTGAGCTGGTAGGTGTCCTCCTCCAGGCCGCACAGGTACAGGTGGCCTGTCTCATCCGGGGTCATGCGGGTGGCCTCGTCAACGTTGGTGGTGGTGCCGGTGGCGTAGTACACGCCAGCCTTGGGATTAGCCTCTGCCACCACATAGTAGGTGCCAGTGGCATTGGTCACGTTCTGGGCGATAAACTGGACGGCATCAAAATTGGTGCCGCCAGCGGTGAACTTCTTGGTGAGGTGGATACCATAGCTGTACACCGTTGCCTCATCACTGAGAGTGTCGATATAGCCCTTGCTGGTACGCTCCCAGGTGAGGGTGACGGTGTTGGGGTTGCCCTCGTCGCCCAGGATCATGTCCTCGGTGCTGTTGATTTTGGCGGTATAGTACACCACACAGGTCCAGTCGGAGTACCGACCTACCTGCTGGCTGTTGTCCACGGGGGTGTTAATGCGCTCCAGGCCCGCCTCGTTGAACTGGAGGGTCATGGTGGTGGAGCCATCGTCCAGGGTTCCGTATGTAACGTCGAAATAGGTCCCGATGCCGTACTCATTGCACTCCCAGATCTCCGCAGCATTGGCACCCTGGGTGGCGGGAGTGTCCGGCATAGCGATGGTGTAGTCCTTCTGGGCCTCCTCGTAGCTCTCATACCAGCACACGATCACATCGTTCTGGTCGTACTCCAGACCAGGGGAGAGGATGTCTTCGAAGCGGTACTGGATGAGCTGGGTGGCGTTGGAGGTGATGGTGGGCAGGGTGGACAGGTAGCGGTAGCCCATCACATCTCCGGTGCTGCCAGTGGCCACATCCCGATAGCCAAGGGCGTCAATGTCACCAGAGAAGCTGACACCGTGAGCCAGATCGGACACCTCTTTCTCCAGGGTGGGATTTCCGGTCTCGTTCTTGGGGTAGACCGTGACATCGTAGAACCATCCATCCCCAGTCTCCGTGTCCGTCATGGGCAGGGAGACCAGCCAGGGATTGACGGTGGAAGTGACGTTCTCCGGCACCTCCGTCTCTACCACCAGGTACAGGCCCAGGTCCAGGCCGTCCACAGAAGTGGTGCCCGTGATGTCATCGGTGAGGGCCATGGCAGTGCCGCTCTGGTTGGCCTCCGCCTCCAGAGCATCCTTGGTGGCTCGGCGGTTGGCGGTGAGCTGTTCCTCCAGGGCGTCGATCAGGGTGTCAGAGGTATACCAGGGGATGCCATCCTCGGTTTTCACCACGTCCTCCTCCGTGAGGCCCAGGGTGTCCCGCACCGCCTCATTGTCCACGCCGTAGATAACCTGGATGGTGGCGTTGGTGGCATCCTGGTCGGAGTACATGTCGATACCGCCCAGGCGCAGATAAGTAAATTCCACACCGCCCAGGGTGTAGTCCTGGAGCATAGTCTCAGCCTCGGTGTTCTCCTTGCCGGTGGAAACCAGACCGCTGGTGCTCACGCCCGCCTGGGTGGCAGCGGTGAGATCATACTTGGTGATGGTGAGACTGGCGGTCTTGCTGTAGTCGATGGTGGCATCCTCCGTGGTATAGGCCAGAGCCGTACCAGACAGTCCGAAAGCTGCACACAGGGACAGGGCGAGGCCCATACTGGCGATTTGCTTCATCTTGTTGCGTTTCATTTGTTGTTCTCCTCCTTGTTTTTCTTTTGTTTTTTATGCACAGCCAGCCCAGTCACACACAGGGCAGCCAATGCCAGTCCAGCTCCAATCAGCCAGACGGCATAGCCTCCGGTGGCGGGCAGGCGATACACCAGGGTGTTGCGCAGGTCATAGGTGAGATGGTAGTAGTAGTTGGTCCCATTGCTGTAGTAGACCTCACCGCCACTGGAGTCCTTCTCTCCGGCCACCTCATAGGGCAAGGTGATGGTGACGGGATTGGGCAAAAGCTGATAGCCAGCCTCTGTTTGAATTTCCCGCAGCGTGTAGGTGCCGTAAGGGATGTTCACCAGCTCCACTCGGCCCTGGGCGTCTGTGATCACCGTGTCCACACCCTGGGCCGGGACCCACTGGCCGTCCTGCACCAGCATAGCGGCATAGCTGCCATCTTCCTGCTGGCTCCAAGTCACCACGTTTCCTTGGGCGTCCACCAACTGGAGCTTCACGCCGGACAGGTCCTTATCTCCCTGGCCAGATTTGTGAATGGTCAAGTTGGCCAGCATCGGGCGATTGGTGAGCTGTGCGCCCCCATCCGGAGTGCTGGTCACGCCGTCATAGGTGGCAACGCCAATGGCAGCGGAGGGGTAGACGGTGGTGGACTGATAGTCTGTGGGAGCCGCTACCGTCACCGTAAAGGAAGGAATCAGGATGTGATACCCGTCCGGGGCCTGGACTTCTGTGACGGTGTAAGTACCGTAATAGAGACCGCTCATGGAGGCCATACCACTGGCGTCCGTGGTCATCTGCCCCACCACATCCCCCTTGTGGAATCGTGTGTAGGTAGTTCCGTTGAGGCTGTAGGTGATGTCCTGGGCGGCTGTTACCTCAAATACGGCCCCCTCCAGAGGAAATCCAGCCAGATCGTCCGTCTTTTCCAGTTTGATACCGCCGGTGGGAATTTCATTGGTGCAGTTGTAAGAATATTTTCCACCAGCCGCATAAGTGAACTCCTCTGACTCCCAACCTGTGTTGACCACGCCACTGGGCGCAGCTGTCTCCACAACCTTGTAGGTTTTTCCCACTTGCAACGTGTAGGAGTAATAGCCCTGGGCATTGGTGGGCAAGGTGTATTCGCCCGTTTTGCTCTCCTCAAGTGTGGTGGCCTTGGTCCAGCTGGTTCCGTCCTTCACCATGAGGTCAAAGACAGCGCCGGACAGCTTGACCACCTTTCCGGTGTGATCCGTTGTCTGCTTGACCACCTTTACCTCGCCCATAGGTTCCGTTTTAAGTTTCACAAAAAATTTCACAGGGTCATCGATGCCCGTGGCTAGCGTCTGATCCTTGCCATTGGACCAAATCAGAAAAGTACCCGTATCTCTTGGGATATTCTTTTGCATCGTCAGCGTCACCGGGTTGGTAATGGTTTGACTGGTGGAAAACGTGTACTGATTGCCATTTCGGCTGACCGTGATACCGCTGGTGGCCGGAAATTTCAGGTCACATCCGGTGTTGTTGGTGTCTGTGAGCGTGACAGAATACTTCCCCGTTTGTGGGTTATATCGCATAGTCTGCACTGGCGCAGCACTGGATGTCGATCCGGCAAAACTAGGTCGAGTGATATGTTTCTCCATCTGTTTCAAAATCCAGTTGTAGCAGTTCTTGGCAGGATATCCGTTGATCCACTTGACATAGTTGTCCGCATAGATGGTCTGCCCACCATAGCTGAGATTTTGAATTTTGGTTGCGCTGGTGCGAATACCGCTCTGATACTCCCAAATAATAATTTGGGTTGCAAAGGCAAAATCATCTGCGTTGAAGTTACAACCAATTTGGGATGTGCTAGGAAGTGAAGCTGATGGGTTGTAGCCGTACAGCATGGCAAACTTAATTCCATCAACAGCTCCGGGCAGATGCATGTCGAGAAGTTCTATGTAATTAGATCTTCCTGCATCACTGGCCACATAGTTTCCCCCGTTAAATGGCCGTCCAGACTCTATGCAGTAGGCGAAAGTATTACCCACATAGTATTTCACTTCTGTACGGCCTTCGGGTTTGGTGTTGTTGATGATCTTCTTGGTACCGTCACTGTAATACCGCATGAAGCGATACTGCATCATGGCATATTTGTGACCGGTTACCGAGGTGTATGGGCCTCCTTCCCTGGTGTTTACTGTCTGTCCAGGAGAAAAATTCGCCAACACCACCGCTTCTGAGCTGACATTCGTGATGTCATCCCCAGATGGTGTGGGGCTGCTGGGAGCTGCTGCACCCAACAAAACCACCAGACAAAGGCATCCACTTAATAGCGCAGTCAGTGTTCGTTGAATAAACTTCATCTCTTCTCATTTCCTTTCTTAAGATTTTTATATATAAAAAAGCTCCCTGTTGTGAAACAGAGAGCTTTGTAAAAGCGATTTAGTTGTCAGTACATGATGTAAACCTTACAGTTCCCACCGCCAAGGTCTTCGACATACACAATGAAATAATCAATCTTTCCTCCACCATAGTCCTCAACCAGTTCGGGAAGATGCGCAATCTTATTTTTCAGGCCAGTTTGGGTAAAATTCGGATTGCTCGTAGAAGAGATCGTCACCGGAGCGCTCCAGGAGGAATTGTCCGGTGTTTTCACAACACCGTCATCCACCGCCAAGTGGCGCAGTCCCAAACTCTGTCCGTATGCCACCAACTCGGCATAGATAGCATCTCGATCCGACTTGCTGATTGGCCACTGCCAAATGGATTTTTGCGGGGTGGGCGTGGGCTTGGGCGTAGGTGCCAGAGTGGGCTTGGGCGTAGGTTTTGGCGTGGGAGCCGGAGTGGGCTTTGGAGTCGGCGTAGGCTTTGTAGTGGGCTTTGGAGTTGCCACCGGCTTGGAAGAGCTGCCGCCCGAAGAACCACTACTACCACCAGAAGAGCTACCACCCGTAGAGGGCTTACTGGAGGAGCTGCTGCCGCTGCTGCCCGTGGAGGGCTTTCTGGAGGAGCTGCCGCCGCTGCTACCCGTAGAGGGCTTGCTGGAGGAACTGCCGCCGCTGCTGCCCGTGGAGGGCTTGCTGGAGGAGCTGCCGCCGTTGCTGCCCGAGGAGGGCTTGCTGGAAGAGTTGCTGCCGGAGACGCTGCTGGTTGGATCTGCATCCTTGTCCGGTTTTTCGGACTCTTTTACGTTGGAGGATGGCTTGCCGTCTGCGTCCACAACGCCAACACTGGAGGAGGGGTCAGGGGTGTCTGCCACATGCCCTGCGCTACATGCCGTAAGCAGCATGGCAAGCGTAAGAGCGGCTACCAATACTGTTTTTTTCATTCATCTCACCTCTCGTTTTTCTTTGCCAAGATTATATCAAGTGACCAGATTATGGTCAACTGCGCCTGTCGTACTGTACCTGGGTCATCAGATGGGCCTCCATGGTCGTGGGTGCATTAAACAGCACCGTCAACAGATACTGCTTGGCATTGCGCACCTGGGTGGTGTTCTCGTTTAAGCAATCTAGGATGTACTGGATGTGTGACATGCTCAGGCCCAGCATACGGTCACGTACCATGCGGTAGGGGTAGTCCGTGCCCGAGATGCGCACAGTGGCCCGTGGAATGGCCACCATCTCAGCCAGCAGCTCCACAATCTCATCCAGCAGGTCCTGGGAAAAGCCGTAATCCGGTAGCACCGAATATCCGATGCGATCTTGGATCAACGCACGAGCATTCTCTATGTCCATCCGGCTCATCCCTTCGCTTCCATTCGTTTCCATCCTACCGCCAGGTGGAGGAGAAGAAGGAAGAGAAGGAAAGATATCAGTATCACTAATATCAGTATTACTAATATCAGTATTAATTCCGTGTGATTTGCACACTTCTTGAGGTGTGATTTCCACATCTCCAGAAGTGTGATTTTCACATGTCTGGGCAGTGAAGTTTTTTACGTAAATCAGATTTGGTTTTCCAAGCCCCTGCCGCTTCCGCTGGATTAGTCCGCAACCACGCTCCAACTCAGTCATCATCTTCCCGATTTTTTGGTTGCCACACCCCATCATTTCCATCATCTCATCCACTGTGAAAATGATATACACTCTGCCAAACTCGTCATGCCAGCCCATCTTTGCTGACAACCCCATCCGGTCTAGGAGTATGCCGTATAGCACCTTGGCATCGGTTGAGATATGGCGAAAGTCTGGGTGTGTAAACAAAACCTTTGGTACACGGTAGAATGAAAACAGCTCAGACTGTTGCCCATAGAAAAAGTCGAACATACCTCTTTTCTCCTTTGTCAAGGTTATGTTAAGGGCAATTCACACCCTTGCGATTTTCTGCACCTGGACCAGGGACATCTTCTTGCTTTGGCGTACTTGCCGGATGGCTGCTCCTATCTCTGCATTTCGTGTCCCTTTTTGATCCCTCATTACCGATCACCCCCCTATCTCTCATGGCTTGGCTGCTGCTTGCATTGTTGCTTTTGCTGCCACTGTTCCAGGAGCATAACAATAGTTGCCCGCATCTTGCTTGCGGAATAACTTTCGGGAAAATACCGCTTATACGGTTCCACCTGAGTGGGGTGCGGAAGCGTACCATTCAACTGATCGGCCTCTAAGAGCCATTGCCGACATCTTTTGATTTCCTCATCTGGAATAGCATCAGCATGACTCCAGCCTATCAGATAATCCTCCACGACCATTTGACAATACAGCTTCTCGCCTGGACATTCTGCGAATTCATCCGAAAACTGTTCGGGATGTTCCAAACTCAGCTTCCAGTCATCGTATTGGGTAAGGAATTCACCTACTGCCGCATTCACATCAGGATCAGAGTTTGCGAGATGAGCAAGTAGGCTATCATCCTCCCAATATCCATAACGGCGGTTCAGCCACAACTCTGCGAATTCTCGTTCGTCCGACCCATTGGTCTGGGAGCCACAAATCAAGTCGCCGACAAACCCGGACAATAGTTCACTTACTGTCTTCCCATGGTTCGCTGCAATCGCCGATAATTTTTCGGCATCCTCATCACTCATCTGGATGCCCACTGTTCTTTCCGAAACCTCAAATGACATATTTGTACCTCCTATCTCCCCTGGTCCCGCTGTTGTTTCCGCTGCCACTGCTCCAGCAGTCGGATGATGGTCTCCTGCATCTTGGCAGGGGTGTAGTTCTTGGGAAAATACTTGCGCAGCGTGTCAGCGCCCAGCGTCACCTTTTCCATATCGCTTTTCTTCTCCTCACTGAGAATGGCACACATGACCTCCGGGGTACAGCGTCCATCCTGGCTGAACTTCTTCAACCGCTGTGCTTGGGAAAGGGAAGGGGTAGCTTGTTCGCTGGTCATAGCGTCCAGGAGCTGCTCCTGCTCCTCTGTTTTGAGGAAGGACAACTCATAGGCCGGGTTAAAGGCGATTTTCTTCTCGTCCACCATGTCAAGTAGCTCAGGAATGAGTTCTGTTAGACGGATGAAACGTTGGATATTCCTTGCACTATCACCTGTTTGTGCCGCTAAGACATCACGACTTTTCTGTCCAATTGACTTGTGGCCAAGTTGGCCACAAGTTAAATCGGCCCGTTGCCCCTGGTGATTCATTGCCTCTAGCTTCATCCTATAAGCAAAGGCCCGTTCACTGGGGAGAATGGTCTCTCGTTGGAGATTGGAGTCCACCATAATAATGGTAGCCTCATCATCACCAAGGTCGCGAACTATCGCTGGTAAGGTCTCCTTACCGGCCAGCTGGCTGGCCCGGTGTCTCCGATGGCCAGACACAATTTCATAGCCACCATCGGGGTCCGGTCTAACAATGGCCGGAACCAATACGCCGCTCTGCTTGACACTCTCCACTGTCTCCGCCATTTTCTCATCGTCCAGAACCTTGAATGGATGTCCCCGGAACGGGTGAAGCTCAGCAAGTGGAATCTCCATCACCTTTTCTCGCTTGGCGTCGTCCCGGCTCTCCTGGGTAGAGAAGATTTCATCGAACGAGGCCAGAACGAATTTTTTCTCGTTGTCTTTCAAGCCGAGACACCTCCTTAGTCAGATTACGATACCCTTCAGCTACCTTTCCCTCCGGCTCATGGGCAAATATGCTTTTGCCCTTTTTACTGCTTTCCTTTGCACGGACTGAATATGGAATCACACTGTCAAAAACCTTTATCTTGCTCCCGTATGTCTCACGGATCAGAGACGATACTTCCTTTGCTAAATTCGTACGGCTGTCCACCATGGTGAGCAAAATACCGTCTATGCCCAACTTTGGGTTGATCTGCCGCTTGACCTTATTCACTGTCTTGAGCAGTTCCTCTAGACCCTTGGCCGGTAAGTACTCGGGCTGAACCGGAATGATAATGCGGTCCGCTGCGGCCAGAGCGTTGATGGTAAGCATCCCCAGGGAGGGCTGGCAATCTATGAGAATGTGGGAATACTTCCCCCTCATGGTATCCAGGTACTGCCGCAATATGGTCTCTCGGCTCATGGCGTTGACAAGAGACACCTCCATGCCGGATAATCTGATATCGGCGGGCATCAAATCTACGCCCTCCGGATGGGTTAATACCCCTTCTCTGCCTCCCAGTGGTTCGTCCATGAGGATTCGGCTCATGGCGTCGGTCAACGTAAAGGACAGCTTGTCCGGCTGGTGATATCCCAAGCTGACAGACAGGCTCCCCTGCGGATCGCAGTCCACCAGGAGCACCTCTTTCCCGGCCTGTGCCAATCCAATCCCCAGGTTGGCGCAGGTCGTTGTCTTTCCGACACCGCCCTTCTGATTGACCACTGCTATGACTTCTGTGTTCATTAAATCACCTCGTTACATTTTTAGCATAAAAAATGCCCAGAAACTTTAAAAGTCTCTAGGCATTATGCGGGCACCATAAAATTGGCATTATAAATGATGTCTAAATGTCGATTATACGAGTCAGAACGGATATTTCCTGAGAAAAGTGCTTTGTCCTTTGGAGTACATGTTAAAAAAATACTACACGCAGACGGGAGATCAGGACGATCTCATCTCCATTGGCACCATCGGACTCATCAAAGGGGTGTCCACCTTCAAAGGGGACAAAAACGTGCGCCTGGCCACCTACGCCAGCCGCTGTATTGAAAATGAAATCCTCATGTACTTCCGCTCCCAGCGGAAAACCCAGGGAGAGCTCTCCCTCTCCGACAGCCTGGACGGGGACCCGGAGGGTAATTCCCTATCCCTGATGGACGTGGTGTGCGTGGACGACACCATGCTGGAAGACCTGGACCTGCGGGACTCCTGCCAGCGGGTGCGGGAGTGTGTGGACACCTGTCTCACCCCCCGGGAAGCCCACATCATCAAGCTGCGCTACGGCCTCAACCAGCAAGCCCCCCTCACCCAGCGGGAAATTGCCACCCTGTGCGGCATCAGCCGCTCCTACGTCTCCCGCATCGAGAAAAAGGCCCTGGAAAAGCTGCGTCAGGCCTACGAAAGCCATTGAGCGCGCAAAAAAGCGCATGTCTCGGGTGAGACATGCGCTTTTACCTATATTCTGTTATCGCCGGGTCTTCAAGCGGGCCATGGCCCGGGCCAGAGCGGCCTTGGAGTGGTAATACTCCTG
>ERZ1643249.1047-NODE-1047-length-28804-cov-35.277331_pt1 | contig 28804 bp, 36 predicted proteins | sample MGYA00579263_ERZ1643249 | MGnify/ENA primary metagenome ERZ1643249 (study PRJEB29033, sample SAMEA4952264) | chicken gut metagenome | biome: Broiler Chicken; feature: Gastrointestinal Tract; material: Caecum | place: Ireland | collected 2018 | study: Broiler...
CGCGTCAGGAGATGGAGCGCAAGCTGGAAGAGGCTGCGGCGGCTGAAGCAGAAGGTGATGCGGTCGGCGCCGAGTTCGCCTTGGCTGAGGCTGAGGTAATGGAAGGCGTTGCTTCCAGCAGTGTTATTCGGGCAAAGCCCCCGAAGGCGGATGGCGTATCCCGGAGCAGGACGTGGGAGATTGTCGAGGTGGACAGCCCGATGGTTCCGGTCAATTTTGGCGGCGAAGAAATCCGCCCGGTCGATTTGAAAGCTGTCATGCGCATTATCAAAGCATCCAAGGGGACGGTACAGATTCCTGGCATTAAGTACGAAGAAAAGACGGCGATCAGTGTCCGGGGATAACCGGATGGAGCAGGAGGTTTTGAAATGGCTAATATGCAGTTGAGCAAAGCAGAGCAGAACGCTCTCAGCGTAAGCTACGAGGTTATGGGCACCCGCGTTGACCTGGACCTTGATTTCGTCAAGCGCTACCTTGTTCGCGGCGCGGCTGATAAGGTCAGCGACCAGGAATTGGTGTTTTTTATGAATCTGTGCAAGATGCAGAAGCTCAACCCGCTTGTCGGTAACGAGGTGTACTGCATCAAGTACGGCAGCGACCCTGCCCAGGTGGTTGTTGGCAAGGGTGCGTATCTCCGCCGAGCTTACGAGCACCCGGATTACATCTGTAAGGAAGACGGTATCGTGGTTGCCCGCGGCAATGAAGTTGTCCAGAAAGAAGGGTGCTGCCTCTATCCTGGCGAAAAGCTCATCGGCGGATGGTGCCGCGTCCACTTCACCCGGAACGGGAAAGAGCTTTCCTGCTTCAAGGAAGTCTCGCTCAGTGAGTATGACAAGGGCCAGGCCAACTGGAAGGTCAGACCGGCTACCATGGTGAACAAGGTGGCGGTCAGCCAGTGTGTGAGAGAAGCATTCCCGAAGGACTATGAGGGTCTTTACTCCGAAGACGAAATGGTTGCATCCGGAGCTATTCCGGCCAACTTTAGGGAACTCCCCGATGAACCGCCTGCCGAGGAAGAAAAGACCATCACGCAGGACCAGCGGCAGGCATTGTTCCGCATGGCAAAAGAGCATCTGGGCAAAGATGCGAACGATGCTTTGAAGGATATCATCTCGAAGCATGGATACCAGTCCACCAGCGGTATGCCGGAGTCCGTCTACAAAGAGGTGGTGGACGAAATTGCAGATTTGGCTGACGCCAGAAGAACGGTAGAGGAAGCCGCATTGGGGGCTGAACCCATTCAGGCATAACTTTATCAATCCGGGCCTCAGCCCAGGGGGAAGGACACGGGAATGAAATGCACCAGCATCTACAAAAGCATTGATGGGCCAAAGCTCAGAAGGCTATATAAGGCGCTCGGATGCAGCAAACCGGAAGCCATCGGCATCCTGTACTTTCTCTGGGACTGGGGCCTTGATAATGCCGATGAGGACGGGATACTCGTCGGGTTGGGGAAGGATGATGTATCCAGATACCTATATGGTGTCAGCTTGGATTGCAGGCTCAACATGGACGATGTGGTAGATGCCCTTGTTGCCACCGGATGGTTGGACGAAACCGGGGACGGCTTGGTACTCCACGATTGGTATGACTGGCAGGGGCCATATTATCGGGCCAAAGAGCGCAGGAAAAAGGATGCTGCCCGAAAGGCCGAAGAACGAAGGATAACTAGAAGAATCGAAGCCCAAGCGACCCAAGCTGTGCCTGCTTCTCCGCTTTCTGAACCGTCAGTCACTCAAGAGGAAGAACCTGTGCAGGAGTCTATGTTTGGTGCCGCTGAGATTAAACCGGCCAGGACTCGGGCGGAACCGGTTAAGCCTGGGTATGCAGAAGGCTTCTTGCAATTCTGGGAGGCATACCCGCGAAAGCTGGGAAAGGGAGACGCCTACAAGAAGTATCAGGCCCGCCGAAAAGACGGTTTCTCGGATGAGGAACTTATTCAATCCGCGAAGAACTACGCAGCGGAGTGCCGCAGTCGAAGGACGGAGAAAGAGTACATCAAGCATCCCAAAACCTTCTTGAGCGACAGCCTCCCATTCACAGACTACCTCCCGAAGAACGATGATAAACCGAAAACACAGCAGAGCGGAAACCCGTTTGAGGAATGGGGGGATTTAGATGAATGATGAAATGAGCGCGTTCAGCATTATTAAATCGGTAGCCTCCCGCGGTCTTGCAGATCAGATCAAGCACGAGGGAGATCGAGTTGACGGCAGGGGGATCCTGATCTGCGGCAAATGCGGGGAGCCTCGGCAGATGTTCAAGAGCTTTCCGAATCCCACCAAAGAGGACCCTCAGCACAGGAGCACCATCAAGGTGGTGGTCATGTGCAGGTGCGAAAGGGAAGAGGCAGCGAAGAAAGAAAGGGACAGGGAGTTTGCCAGAGAGTATGGCAAGATTCAGGCTATCCGGGAGGCAAGCCTTATGGACAGCAGATTTTCAACCGCGACCTTTGATGGATTCCGTCGTACTTCTCATAATGACCGGAACCTCAAGCTCTGCAAGAGGTTTGCGGAGCGGTTTGACCTCATGATGGAGAAAAATCAGGGCCTTCTCTTTTGGGGAGACGTTGGCACCGGAAAGAGTTTTGCTGCAGCCTGTATCGCCAATTACCTGCTTGAAAAGAAGGTCCCGGTTATAATGACATCCTTTGTGAAACTGTTGGATATCGCATCTGGAAAGCCCGGTGGCGATGCCGTTCTATCGAGACTGAGTTGCGCAAAGCTGGTTATCTTCGACGATCTTGGCGCAGAGCGCAGTACAGACTACGCGCTGGAGAAGGTGTACAACATCATCGATACTCGATACAGGAACAAGCTCCCGATGATCCTGACAACGAACCTGTCTATTGATGATATGAAAGCGGATCAGGATATTCGCTACAGCCGCATCTATGACCGGATCCTGGAAGTCTGTTATCCGATGCAGTTCACGGGGCCGAGCTGGCGGAAGCGGGAAGCATCCAGACGGTACAATGAGATGGAGAAGCTGCTGGAGGTGGATCAAGCGTGACGGTCAAATTTACGGTTTTGGGCGAACCACGCGGGAAACAGCGTCCGCGCATGACCAGAAACGGTCATACATACACGCCGGCAGAGACGGTCCAGTATGAAAACCTCGTCAGGATGGAATACCGCCGGCAGTGCGGCGACTACCGCTTCCCGGATGACGCTGCGCTGGATATGAGAATTATGGCCTACTACGCCATTCCCAAAAGCGCCAGCAAGAAGAAGCGTCAGAAGATGCTTGCGCACCGGATCCGGCCGCTGAAGAAAAGTGATTGGGACAACGTAGGGAAGATAATCGCAGACAGCTTGAACGAGATCGCATACAAGGATGATGTTCAGATCGTTGATGGACAGGTCAGGAAGTTCTACTCAGATCAGCCGAGGGTAGTTGTTACGATACAGGAAGCGTCCGCGTAACACATTTTCATTCAAGCCAATATGCGGACAAGCAAGGACTGCCTATCTCTGAACATCCCCTAGGCCGCCGGTTCGACCCCGGCTGTCCGCGCAACAAGAAAAATTAAAGGAGGGACATATGGGCTACATCAAAGATTTATGCGACAGGTCGCAGCTTTACAGATCGTGCATCGAAATCATCGCGGCGAACTACCGCGATGTTCTCGTGATGCGAAACAGTGAGCCGGCGCAGCGCAAAGCTCTCAGACTGGCTCTCGATGAGATGAGCAAGGGTCTGAAAGAAGTGGAAGGGGAGGAACAGACCGGTGGTTAATACAGTTGGCATCCCTCAACCTGAGGTGATTCGTGCTCTGGAGCTTACGGCCAGCACCTGTCTGAAAGAAGAACCGGACAGCACAGGCTATGGAAAGCACTGGGTAGGCACTGGGCCGAAGGGAGAAACGATCCTCTTATTCCTTACGGACTACGGGTTTGATGAAACCCCGTATGACGAAGCCTTTGGAGCGGGAATAGCAGGACGGACCATCGACTACTTACGCGCCGGGCTGTAACGCTTGGCATCACACATTATCATTCAACAAAGCGGAGGTATACGAAATGTACGAAAGCGATATGGTCTTGAGCCTGAACAGCGACACCTTCCAGGCCTTGAAAGAGGACTTCGACGGCATCCTTTCCCGCACCATCGGGAACATGGAGATGAAGAATGCCGGCTCTGCCACCATCACCTTAAAGCTCGGCATCGATCTGGACAAGGAACTGGTGGTCTCTGGCGGCGTGTCACACGAGGTGACGAAGCCCACCTTCAAGCACGACATCAGCTCGGTCATGCAGGTCAAGGACAAGAAGTCCGGTGCCCTGACCGGAGATTACCAGCTCGTATGGAACCCGGAGGAAGGCAACTACATCATGCGCCGCATCGACAACGGCCAGACCAGTATGTTCGACGGGGATGAACCCGTAACCGCCGATTGTGTTGAGGTAGAGGAAGCCAGACTGCTTCCTGCAGGCGAGCCGGCCGATGATTCCGGGTACGAGTACGATTCGCCCGAGGAAGAATTGTGAGATGAAAAGCCCGGTTGATATTGTTGACGGAAGAATCGTCGATTATGACCCAAGGACGCAGGAGCTTATTATCAAAGCCCGGTACACAGATTACCCCATGATGATTAAGCGCCAGTACAAAGACTGCAAGGTACAGCTCTTGGACGGCAGGCCATTGTCGGACAAGCAGAGGAAGGCTGTCTATGCGCTTTTGAGGGAAATCAGCGATTACACCGGTCAAGGGTTATCTCCTACCAAGGATGAGATGAAACGCAAGTTTATGCGGGAAGAATTGGGCGATACATCCGAAGACACATTTTCATTGTCGAAAGCGAGTATGAGCTTAGTGTGCGCTTTCCAGCGATACTTAGTCAGGTTCATGCTGGACTATGACATCCCCAGCAAGGTGCCGCTTTTGAATTATGTGGACGATGTACAGGATTACCTGTATTCGTGTCTGGTAAGCCGCAAGTGCTGCATATGTGGGAAGCAAGCGGATCTCCATCACGAAGACGCGGTGGGTGCAGGCCGCGACCGTGAGGAGATCATCCATGAAGGGATGCTCGCTCTCCCGCTGTGCAGGCTTCATCATACCGAGGCCCACACAATCGGGGAGAAGACCTTCCGGGACAAGTATCATCTCAGCGAAGGAGTTGTTCTGGATAAGTTTTTGTGTAAGCTGTATGGGTTAAATGCAGAGGAGGAAAGCAATGTCTCTGAATAAATGGTGCGGCATCGGCCGCATGGTCAAGGACCCCAATCTGCGCCAGACGCAGAGCGGGAAAAGCGTAGTCTCGTTTACCATCGCGGTAGAGCGTGACTTCAAGAACAAAGACGGCGAGCGGGAAGCTGATTTTATCAATATCGTTGCGTGGGGCAGCAGCGCCGATTTTGTGGCAAGGTACTTCGGCAAAGGCGATATGATTGCCGTGGAAGGCCGTCTGAAAATCAGGAACTGGACTGATGAAAGTGGCACCAACCGTAAGACTGCCGAGATTGAGGCGGACCGGCTTCACTTCTGCGGCGGAAAAAGCAATCGGGATGAACCGGAGCGCGTGGATCCTGACACTGGACGTGGAGACGATGATTTCCGTGAAATCCCGGACGACGAGGACATGCCGTTCTAAACGGCCAGAAAGGAACAGAACGAAATGAACAAGATCAGAATCAACACGCATGGCAACGAAATGCCGGTCAGCCACGGTGAGTGGATCGACCTTCGCACGGCTGAGGATGTAGAGCTGGATCCGCTGGAGTTCAAGATCATCTCTCTGGGCGTTGCAATGGAGCTGCCGGAGGGATATTACGCTCAGGTTGTGCCCAGATCGTCAACCTGCAAGACATTCGGTATTATTATGGCCAATAGCATCGGCATCATTGAGCATAATTACAGCGGAAACGAAGATGTGTGGGGGTTCCCGGCTGTTGCTATCCGGCATACCGTTATCCCCAAAGGATCCCGCATCTGCCAGTTCCATCTTGTTAAGCAGGATGAGCCTGTTGAGTTCGAACGGGTAGATGATCTTGGAAATCCCAACCGCGGCGGGTGGGGCAGCACTGGATCGAGATAAGACATTACCATTCGGCCCCTTGCGACCCCAAGAATGAGAGGTGAAGCGGTATCTGATGGATGAGAAGCAATATGACGTGGCCGCTGTCAAAAAGCGGCTTAACCGTTACCGGGAGAAAGAGCGGGACATTGACACTCAGATCGAACGTTTGGGAAGGCTTGAAACCAGGCTTACAGGTATCAGGTCGCCGGTCATCTCAGATATGCCAAAATCCCACGGGGCGGTAGATGATAGACTGGTGAATCTTATCGCAGAAAAAGATGAGCTGGAAAGCAAAATTCGACTTGATATCAAATCTCAAACAAGTACATGGCGTGAGATAGAGGATGTCTTGGATACGCTTACAAAATCTGACGAGAAAGCCGTCATTCGCGTAAGATATCACGATAGAGAAAGCTGGTCTGCGGTATCGAAGATATTGTTTGGCAAAAGGAAAGACTTCTCGGAAAAAGAGGAATCTTATCTTAGAAGAGTTCATAAATTGCATGGAGCTGCCCTTGTAAATTTAGCCAGAGCTATAGAAGAAAGAACTGATCGTGACGTTTTTTCTTCCGATTAAATGAACCAATATGACGGCCGGAAACGGCCGTCTTTTTTACAAAAATAACGTAAATACGATAAAATATAGTTGACAAAAGATTAACAAAGTGGTATAATATAATTACAAAAACAACATACTAACGACAAAAAGAAAGAGGTACATAAAATGATGAAAACTGTTAACATTGAAAAGATTGGCAACAAGATGGCTTCCTTCGCTGCTTATGCAAAGAGTGGGATCCAGAGCGCTGAAATTACCAATGCCAAGTTCAGCGCAATGATAGAGATGCTGGATGCTATGGGTATCTCGTACAGCTTTGAGTACAAAGACAACTGGATTTCGACCGTCATCGTGGAAGGACAGCGGTTCGATATTAAGTCCTAAAAATGTTCCGATTGAAGGAGATACATAAAATGAAAAACGCTGAACAGATCGCAATCACCATTCTAAAAACCATGCCTAGAGAAAAGCTCGCAACCCTGAAAAAAGCCTGTGAGCGGAACAGCCACTGCACATCCTCCTATATGTTGGAGAATGGAACGATCACCCGGTACGAGGAAGGCTACTACGTTAAGCTGGAGGGGGTACGAAGCGGATTTTCTGTGTTCTACTCCACGGCTAAAGAGGGCATCACACGTAAGCCTAACAAAAACAAGCTCCACAAGGTAGAAGAGGAACGCCTGAGTTTCAGCGAAAACGATTTTTCGTTCCTTCATATGATAAAGGTTCCGGCCTGATACCGTCCAACAGGTTATATCAAACAATAATGAGGTAGAATAAAATGACCAGAAAGCAAATGATTACAGCTTGCGTTGAAGATCAGATCAAGCGAGGCATTATCAAAGCTGAAAACAAGAAAGACCACATCAATATGCGTCTTAACGGGCGCTTTTATATGAGCTATGATGCCTGCCTTCGATGGTACTCAGAGGTTTTTAATGAAGCTGAAAAAGCTGGTGGAGTTGTTCGAGCTTACCGAGAGCATGAATGACAAATACATTCCGACGGTGCGAGGTTGGTTGATGGACGCCATCGAAGAGAAGAACCCGGTGGGGTTTAATGCCTGGATTGATTCGGATTGTCCCAAAGATTCAGAGCTCAGAAAATACGTTCTTGCACAATAAGTGAAAACCTTATGACGGTTTCTTGTATGGAAGAAGGAGGAGCTCAAATGAGCTATAAGAAAGTGCCATGGGAAGAATACTCCAAGGCATTCAGAGATGTTTGCAGGAAGATGAGTGAGTATTCAGAATGCAGAGTACATATTGTTGAGCGTGGCGGAACATTGGATGATCCTCCAATCCATCTATCGGTAAGCTGGCCTTCTATCGGCGCAGTAGAACCGGAAGAAGCAAAGGCTTTCTCGGATGCAATCGCTTTCGCTGCAAAGCTGTCGAGCGAATTTCCGTACAATGGATATGTGATTGAATGGCAAACCTAATATATAAAGATCTGAAAGGAAGAACGAATATGAAGAAAGTTTGCATTACTTACCATATGCATTTCCCTGGCGAAGAGGCGGAAAGTTGCATTACACTTCCTATGGAAGACGAGATCGCCGATGATATCCTTGATAAGGGTGTGGACAGCGTTCATATGATGCTGGACTTAAACGGTGAAGTCGCACGTCTTCTCCGAAGCCTGGCAGACATTCAAGGCTACCAGTATGATGGAGCGGTCGGATTTGAGCTTGATGAGTGAAAGGAGACCAAAATGAGCGAAGCAAAGATTATGACACCGCTCTTTTACAATTACAGCTTTAATCGACAGGGCAAAAAGATTCGCGCCGTTGTTGATCGAGTGGTCAGCAACGGCGCGGAAGTCTATTCGCTGTGGAGAAGGTCGGGGAGGCCGGATTACCCGGAAGCGGTATTCGATGACGATATGTACGCCTTGAGTGTGGAATTGAACGGATACCTAGTCCCAATCTTTCATACGTACCACAGTTTGGTCAGAGCTTGCGGGGAGAAACCGGCGGTAGAAAAGATGTTCGGCAGTGAAGCAAAAAGGGAGGTGTTCTTTGATACCCTTAGGAAGAACGGCGCCAACGAAAGCCATATTCTGGAATACTGCAATCAGGAGGAACGCGAGATCCAGACGCTTGGATCAGATCCTGCAAGGCAAGCAGACTACATTAAATCGTTCCTCATTGAGCGGCGCGACTCCTACATATCGGAGAAGCTGGCCGGAAGTACCAAGTTCCCGGATTTTGTTGGAGCGCTGGTGGCTGACGACCTCAACTATTGCATCGAGATTGCGGACCGGCGCAGGCAGGAGCTAGAGGAAAAGGACGTTGAAAAGACTAAGAGGGCCCAGGAGGAAAAAGAAGCCTACTGTCGGAAGCAGAATGAAGTTGCCGAACGAAAAATAGAAGTGGCTATGGCTGCCATCCGGGACGGCGGGACCATTGAGAACGAGAAGATAACAATCTACAAGACTCCCAGCATCTTCAAAACAGTAACAGTTGTCAGCGCAATTATGAAGACTATGGGCGTAGAAGTACCCATCAGGACAAAGGGATGGATCGAGCGCAAGCTCGGGTACATTATCATTCGCAACGGAGAGTGTACAAACCTCGGATTTCTAAAAGCAAAGGGATGCAAGTGCCCGGAAAAGATTTTCGACTACATAAACCAGACGGTGAAGGCAGTCATTGAGCAACAGAAAGGAGTTGCATAAAACAATGTACATTACAGATCGCAAAGAGATTGGCAAGGCAATTAACTTTGGGAAGTACCCGGTCCTCTTTATCAATCGAGAGAATCGTCCGTACCCTGAGTACGTCGGCGATTACTCGATTGGGTGCAAAGTTCGGGTCGCTTATGATCGAGGCCCGTCAGGACTGACTACGCGCGGGAACCTGTTCTTCTCAAATGAGAACGGAAGAGACGAGCTTGCCATATCGTCCAGAGGGTCTATGCTCAAGGCGGGATTTGGAAGAAGCGATGTCCTGAATGCAGTTGAATGGGCGCAGTCTCCGGTCGTACAAAAAGGTCAGACCGTAGTTGTGGTAGAGGATTGGCCTTCCGAGGGTCGTTGCACGGTTCGTTTAATGCGAGTGCCAGATCAGATCGATGTTAACTGCATCACGGTGGCGGTTCTTCAGGATTTGTAAATTCCATATGGGCGGTGGAGTTAAAGTCATGAAAAGTCACTAAAGTTCATTGCAATTCACTGTTTCCCGGTGCTATTATGTAAAACAGAAAATTCAGGCGAAGCAAACCGTGGTGTTACCAGTCGGAAACACGGCTTACACAAGCATCTCATATAGCTTGCGCATTGATCTTATGAAATACTGAAGGTTTTCTCCGTCGGAAAAAGCGTTTAGTTCTATGTGAAGGTAATTGGGTGTGTTCCAAAGAAGGCCAGCCTTTTCGGCTTCTTCCTTCTTTGGGATACCCCCTATTAAATTGCGAAGGTCTTTTTCACTCAAGTTCATTCCTGGAATACTGAGTAGGTTTCTTATCCAGAATTCGGCGGTGCAAATGCTTCTGCCGGATTTTGACCAGCAGCTTATGTTGAACAGGTATGTATCGTTTGGGTGAAAGTAAATGATCGGGTTCTTGGTGTGCTGGCTAAAGCTGTAGTCTATTCCGATTTCGGAAGCAGCATTTTCAATAGCTTTTATAATCGGTATAATCCTTTCTTCATATCTCTCAGTTAAGTATTGGTTCATGGAGTTCTCATTCCAAACAATGTTGCTATAGGAAGAAGGGGATGGGGAAACGGGGGTTTCCCCAACTACAGTAGAAGATAGCATGGTAGTGCCATTCGTTATATACCTGCGAATCTCTACACCGTACACCTCGATGCCGGCCATGTTCCGGTCCATGAACTCAATCAACGTCTTTAGTGATCTGGGTATCTCGTCCGCAGCAAACACAAGCTTGACCTTCTCAGCCTTCAAACAGGCTCCCACATGGTCCCAGAACTCATCGGTGGAGTAGGGTTCCTCATGGGATAGATCCTCGTTGTACTTGGTAAAGCTTTCTCTCATGAGTTCTATGCTCCATGAAGACACACGGGATGCGTAATCAAGCATCTGGGCAACCACCTCACGACGGATTCGAGTATCCGAACTTCTCTTCACCTCAACCAGAACGGGAGTTCCGCTCTGGTCGAGTAAAAGGATGTCGAGAGAAAACGTTGGGGTTCAGCGGATCCTCATCTATAGAGTACTCCCTTGATACCAGGACTAGGTTTGAGCCATTTTCATTCGGATTCCTCAAAACGAGATTCGGATTTCGTATGATGAGGTCCTGCAAATCGGTTTCCTGGTCGTACACGTACTCGGTCATGGGAGATATTGAGTTGTCCTTATCCAGCAGATAAATCATCACAGACCACCTTTACACAATCTTCAATAGACGAATAGACTACATTGTATATTCTATAAGATTACAACAACGGAGTCAACAAAACGATGGAGGATATAACACGATGGGTAAAATTCTGTTCACTTCGGAGTCCGTCACAGAAGGGCACCCCGACAAGGTGTGCGATCAGATTTCGGATGCAATCCTTGACGAGGTTATGAAAAATGACCCGGACGGTAGAGTGGCATGTGAGGTGTGCTGCACTACGGGCATGGTTGTCATCATGGGAGAGATCAGCACTAAATGCTATGTTGACTATGCCGGAGTAGCTCGTAAGGTGTTGAATGATATTGGTTACAATGGGCAGGAATCCTGTTTCGATGGGAATTCCTGCGCAGTTCTGGTTTCTGTGGATGAGCAAAGCCAAGACATCGCAATGGGTACCAATGATGATGCTGGCGGTGCGGGGGACCAGGGAATGATGTTCGGCTATGCCTGCAAAGAAACGCCGGATCTTATGCCACTCCCAATTACCCTGGCTCATAAGATGGCGTTTAAGCTGACTGAGGCTCGGAAGAATGGTATTATCAAAGAGATTCTTCCCGATGGTAAAACCCAGGTCACTGTAGAGTATGACAAGAACGGCAATCCGGTGCGAATCAATACCGTGGTTGTATCTACTCAGCATACAGAAGCGGCTGGGCATCAGTATTTGGAAGAATCCATTGAAGCCGATGTGATTGCTCCGGTGTTGGAAGAGGCAAAGCGATATATTCCAGATCTGGATATCGACAGCTACAACCTCTACATCAACCCAACCGGAAGGTTTGTGAAGGGTGGTCCGGCAGCAGATTCGGGTCTCACTGGCCGGAAGATCATCGTTGATACCTATGGTGGTTATGCCGCGCATGGTGGTGGGGCGTTCTCTGGGAAGGATCCTACCAAGGTTGACCGGAGCGCTGCATATGCAGCTAGATGGGTGGCAAAGAACATCGTAGCAGCCGGTATTGCAGATAAATGCCAAATCCAGTTGGCATATGCAATCGGTGTTGCTGAACCTGTATCGGTTCGCGTAGATACGTTCGGGACTGGTAGGGTGGAGGATGAGAAGATCGTCGATGCGATCTATAAGGTGTTCGACCTCACCCCAAAAGGTATTATCAATCGTCTGGATCTCAGAAAGCCCATATATAAGAACACTGCTGCGTATGGCCACTTCGGCAGCGTAAGCGGAGATGATAGAGCATGGGAGCACACCGATATGGTGGATGCTCTTAAGGCCGCAATCCAGTAAGCGTCACCTAGGCGCCTACTGGTCAATACTTCCTAATATCGTGACCACAAAGCGCCTAAAACGTGAGTCCGTGCCTTGCACAGGTAAAAGGGCGATTGTTCACAGAATCGAGCAAATGTCACCCCATAAAAAGAGGCTGAAGGAACGCTAAATTTTCGCAAAATAATTTGTAAAAAATGGTGTGTAACCTTGCTTTAGGTGGTATATGTGGTATAATGAATTATAGATATTTAGGAGGTATTTTGATGGCTATTTTTACCAGTCGGTACGGAAACAAGGAACTTCGGAAAGATGGGTATTACCCGGTTGGAATCAGCATTGGAAAGCCTAGATTCAAGACCGGTTATGAGATTCGAGAGCAGTGTTATGCGCTTGCCCCCAAGGGATACATGCTGAAGATGGACTATGAGCCATACAGGCAGGAGTACTTCAAAAAGCTGGAAGACATTGGGGCGGATAAAATCATTGGCATTGTTCAGAGAATGGATGAAAGGGCTCAGGAAGAGGGAAAGGCGCTTGTCCTTCTTTGCTATGAAGACCTTCGTAAGTCTGGGCAGTGGTGCCACAGAACCCTGTTTGCCGAGTGGTGGAAAAACAAGACTGGAGAGGTCATCGAGGAGTTGGAGGATGCCGAACCCATAAAAGTGGCGAAAACGAATACTCAGAAAAAAACGAACGAAGAACAGGCCGTGCAAATGAGCTTGTTCTGATAATACAGCCCGCGGCGGGAACAAAGCGGGCATATATCCGGGAATGGTGAAAAGTATCACGCTCAGCCTCCATCTGAGAGTTTTCGCGTCGCTGCGAATTCCCGGTCCATATACGGGCGAATGTTCCAAGGTGGCGAGGCGGTCCCCAAAACCGCTTGCGGCGGGTTCGATTCCTTGCCGTCCGTGCCAAACGGCCTATCGTTGATGGGTCTACATCCGGGATTGGTGAAAGTATCATTCTTGACATCCTGTCAAGAGTTCCTGCTTCGGCGTAGGGTCCCGGTCCAAATAAGGCAGTCGATGAAAGTCGGCTGCTTTTTTGTACTTTATATTCGTTGGGCAATCACCCGACGATATTTTCATTGGACAGAGGTGGATGAAAGATGGCGTTCTTTATGGATCCTGGGGCGATGTTCCTTGGGTGTCTCAACGGTGTTGAACAGAAGTTCCTGATTGAACTGATAAAGAATGCTAGGCAGTCTGGATACACAAGGTTTGTTGAACCGTGTGCAGGAACCTTCGCTATGTCAAATCTGGCTGTCCAGTCTGGTTTTCGACCGGAACAGATTGAAACCAGCGATGTCAACATGATGACCTCGGTGATGGGTTACGCTATAACTAGTCAGTCACTTGCTCCTCTCGAAATTCACGCACAGGGATTTTCTGACGAAGAACTGCTCGATCCTGCTGTTGCACTGTATGCGCAGATCTATCTGCGGACATCGAAGAACGCGGGCAACGAATACTTCCACAACATCCTGCGCGACCTTAAAGACAGACGAGAGGAGCATATAGAAAGCATTCGGCGTCAGCTTGAAGTGGCGAAAAACCTGCTGGGAGGCATGAGTTACCGGCCTTTGGATATGTGGGAACACTTGAAAGAGGTAAAGGACGATCCCCACACTATTATCATTGCAAATCCGCCTACCTACTTTGCGGGATACGAGAAGTTCTACGACACCCAGGGCAAGATGACATGGAAAGAACCGGTCTATGCCATGTTTGACCCGGAAACAGGACACAAAGAACTATATGAGATGATGTTGGATGCCCCCGCCCTGTTTCTGTGCTATCAGGAGAAAAGAACCGGTGAGGCTGTGGGGCACCCTATTTTTGCAAGGTCTGGGACAAGAGCAGACCTGAACTCTTACATCACGACCAACCGTGAAGAAGAGGCCGTGGCTCTTGCGAAGGGTAAGAAAATCAAGCGTCCCACAGAAGGCAAGCTGGAGCCGCTGAAGTGCAGTATGCTCCCGCTCGACTATGAGATTGCAGAGAACAGCGACATCAAGGTCATCCAGATTACCGGTGCCAACGCTCAGTATTACCGGATGTTATGGACACATAACTTTGTGGGTTCCCAGGCTACTTACAACAGAGCGGTGCTGATAGATGGATATGTGGCTGCCGTTTTTGGAATTTCCAAAATGGCGGCTGATTCCATTTTTGTGTGGTATGTCATGAAAGCCCCACACCGTATTTATCGACTCGGCCGGCTTTGTTATATGTTGGCCCAGAACAAGAAGTTTGTTGATTCAATTTTAGATGACATCGACCAAGAGAAAGTTGTCAAGATGCGGACTGCCATGCTGACCAAATACGCAGAAAACAAGGAAGTACGTGGAATCATGAAACTGGTCAATCGGCAGGAAGACAAGACCAACGGGTACAAGCTGACGTATGAGGCCGACCTTATTGAGGAAAGAGACGAAAAGGCCACACTATCTGAATGGCTCAGGAGGGAAAAGAAATGGCAGGAGAGCAGAGCGCAGCGGCAGTAGGATATGAAAAAATCTACGATATGGGGACTGGCCTCATCATCGCAAAGGTACAGCTCGATAAGGTGAGAGAGCAGGACATCAATGCCCGCATCATGAAGAAGGAGATGCAGGACCAGCTCACGGCGAATATCAAGAACCGTGGCCAGCTTGAGAGTTTGCCCCTCCTGGCAGAGAAGGATGGAGTCCTCGAGATCGTGTCCGGCCACCACCGCATCAAGAGCGCACGGGCCGCCGGTATGAAGGAGATTATCGCCATCATCGATGTGAGCGGACTCTCTCGCAGCAAGATCGCATCGAAGCAGTTGGCCCACAACGCCATCAGCGGCTTCGATGACCCGTCGGTTTTGCGCGAGATCTGCAAGATGCTTGATGACGTGGACGACATGCTGGAGAGCTTCATCGGAAAAGACATTATGGAGGAACCACTGGAACAGTACAATAAGTTGCTATCCCCGGAGGTCCACTTCGACTTTAAGAATGTCACCTTTTCATTCCTGCCTCACCAAGTGAAAGACATGGACGCGCTGGTGAAGAACCTGGAGAGCTCTGCCCCGGAGATTATCGGTGTGGCGGCCTATGAGCAGTGCAAGCAGTTCGTGGAAACGCTGGCCAAATATCAGAAGTTCTCCGATATTCGCAATGTGGGAGCTGCTATTCATTCTATGGTTGAAAACATCAACCAGCAGATGGACGACGCCGGGTACAACGAGGAAGAGGACTGGACCTACCTGACCAAGCTGTTTGGGAGCAATGCTATTCCGGCCGAGGCAGCCTCCATCATTACGAAGGCTGTCAAGAAAGCGGAAAAAGAAGGAACCATCACAAGCAAAAACCGGTGGCACCTGATAGAGGTGCTTGCCCGCGACTATGTAGAAGGAAAGTGAGTGAGCTTGAATGCCAACCCCCAGTAAGTACAACAGCGAGTATCACGACGACTGGGCTTGGTCTCTGGCAATCAAGGGCGCCACAAACGATGAAATCGCCGAGGCGTTTGGAATTTCTGTAAGGACATTCATAAGGTGGATGAAGAAATTCGACAGTCTCAGAAATGCGGTGGATGAAGGAAAAAACATTGCCGATTCAAGGGTCGAAAAGTCTTTGTACCAGAGAGCCGTTGGATACACGATCACTGACACAGAGAAGACCATCGACATGGACAAAGATGGCAACCCGAAGCCGGTGCGCATCAAGACTACGACAAAGAATGTTGTCCCAGACACAATGGCAATTATGTACTGGCTAAACAATAGAAAGCGTATGTACTGGTCTCAGAGGCAGGAGGTCGCATTATCAACTGAGGAAAATACCGAAGATGTCGTGATTTACCTGCCTGCAAACGGGCGTGATGAAGATGGGCAGTGAGAAAAGAACTCGTATTATCAGGCCGCAGTTTGGACCGCAGGAGAAGTTCTTGTCAACACCCGCTGATGTCTGCGTATATGGAGGCGCCGCAGGAGGCGGAAAAACGTATGGCCTTCTCTTGTCGCCGCTGAGGTACAAAAATGTAAAAGGATTCCGATGCACAATATTCCGAAAAAACTACAACCAGATCTTTGCGCAAGGCGGTTTGTGGGAAGAAGCGCAATCCCTATATAGCGGAATAAAAGGAGCAAGGAAAAGGATGTCGGATAGCTCATGGCTTTTCGACGACAAAAACGGAAACACTCTGGGGAAGGTTACGTTTGCCCACATTGAGAGAGATGAAGAATTGGAAAAATGGCAAGGTTCACAGATCTGCGAAATTGGATTTGATGAGCTTACGCATTTCAGCGAAAACACCTTCTTCTTTATGCTGTCCAGAAACAGATCGGCGTGTGGGGTAAAACCGTTTGTGAGGGCAACTTGCAACCCGGATTCTGATAGCTGGGTTGCCAAATTTATTGAGTGGTGGATAGACCAAGATACGGGCTATCCTATACCTGAGCGGTCTGGGGCGATTCGCTGGATGATAAGGCGCGACGAAACCATTTATTGGGCCGACAGAAAAGAGGAACTGTGGGAACAGTTCAATCTGGAGACAGATGAGGAGAAAAGCGAACCAAAGTCGGTGACATTTATCATGTCATCTGTCTACGACAATAAGGAACTGCTGAAAGTTGACCCAGGGTACTTAGCAAACTTGAAAGCCCTGTCCCTCATACAAAGAGAGCGGTTGCTCAAAGGCAACTGGAAAATCAGATCTGCGGCCGGTCTGTTTTTCAAACGGACTCAGCTTGGCGAGATCTTCGAGAAAGCGCCGAAGGATGTCGTTAGATGGGTCCGCTGCTGGGATTTGGCGGCTACTGAAAAGAACGAAGGAGGCGATCCGGCTTATACTGCCGGCGTTCTTATAGGAAAGAGAAAGAATGGCCGGTATGTTATTGCTGACGTTATCAACAAGCAGATGTCGGCGTCAGATGTTCGCAAGACGATTAAGTTGACGGCGCAGGCCGATAGAGCCACATATAAAAGGGTTCGCATTCGATTACCGAAAGACCCAGGACAGGCGGGAAAGGACCAGGCTGAGTCCTACATCAAGTATTTGGCCGGTTTCGATGTTTGCGCAGTCGCAGAGACAGGCAGCAAAGAGGCTAGGGCAGAACCGATGGCTGCTCAATGGCAGGCTGGGAATTTCGACATTGTATATGGACCGTGGAATGAAGAATATCTTCTTCAGCTAGAAAATTTCCCAGACGGAAAGTTCAAGGACATGGTTGACGCCTCTGCCAACGGATTCGCAGAACTTGAGGCCAGAAGCTCGTTTGATGTCAACAGCCTGATTTGATTTTCAACCAGAGAGGTGTAAAGCATCATGGAAAACAATAAGGGGTCACAGATGGACCGTATCAGCCGGTATGCCGACCTGATTTATAAGCAGTCCGGCAAGGCGATACGGCCGTATCGCGCTGACGGATATGTCAACATGATGACCCAATACGGCACACAGCGGGACTCCTCTGAGCAGTACAAATTTATCCCAGAGGATGCGGTTCCCGATGAGCTGCTGACCATGAACTATGAGAGCAACGGTTTGTTTGCTAAAATCATAGACACCCCAGCCGAGGAAGCAATCAAACATGGATTTGAGCTGGAGGGTGTTACTGATCAGAAAGTCCAGGATTTCTACGAGCAGGCTCTCGATGAGTTGGACTGGGAAGAGACGGCCATGACCTGCATCAAGTGGGCACGACTGTTCGGCGGATCCATTGCTGTGATGCTCATCAATGACGGCCGCGGCCTCGATGAGCCGGTAGACTGGAAAAACATCCAGTCCATCGACGATATCCGCATTTTTGACCGTTCGGTCATCCAGCCGGACTACACCTCCCTTTTCAATTACGACCCCCGAGACCCGTTCAGCACTCGAGGAAGCCGCCTCGGCATGCCGGAATACTATCAGGTATTCAGCAAGTACGGGGCATTTACCGTCCATGATAGTCGGTGCCTTGTGTTCCAGAACGGTATTCTGCCGGAGAACACCACCAATTCCATCTATCAGTTTTGGGGCGTCCCTGAGTACATCCGATTGAACAAAGCGATCCGTGATGCAGAGACCGCACACCGCAGCGCTCCAAAATTGCTGGACCGCTCCGTTCAGCCCATTTATAAGATGAAGGACCTGTCTGCCGAACTCGCCACAGAGGAAGGGGAGAGCAAGGTTCTTAGAAGGCTCCAGGTCATTGATATGGCCAGGGGCCTTTTGAATAGCTTGGTGATTGACTCCGAAGGCGAGGATTACGACTTCAAGACGTTCCAGTTCAGCGGCATCAACGATGTGGTGAGCGCATCCTGCAACCTCCTTTCCGCACTTTCCAATATTCCCCAGGTAATCCTTTTTGGTCAAGCCGTCGGGGGTCTCAGCACGACCGACGACACCAGCATGGAGAACTATTACAACTATGTGGAGCGGATCCAGAAGCGGATGCTGCGTAAAAATCTGCGTTACCTGCTGTCTATCATTTTTCAAGCAGGTCTGGCAACGGGTGAGATCGACGAGGTTCCCTCCATCAAGATCAAGTTCAATCCTCTGTGGTCCTTGAATGACGTACAGCAGGCAGACCTTGATCTGAAGAAGGAACAGGTCAAGCTCGCACGGGCGCAGACTGCGCAAGTGTATGTTGGAATGCAGGCTGTTGACCCCAGTGAGGTTCGCAAAAAGCTGGCTGACAGCGAGGAGTTCGATGTCGAAACCATGCTGGACGAATACGATGACGACGACCTGTTCCCCGAGCAGGACGCTCAGGGCTTTTCTCCAGATGACTCCATCCCGAGCGAAGAACAGCCGAATGAAACGCAGGTCAATCCTGACCAGACTGCCCAGCAGAGCGGCCATATTTCTGAACAGGGCAGCTTTGCGAATTATGCTCAGGGCGTCAGTATCGAGGAACACAACGCCGACCCAGAAGACGGAGGCAATGCCCCCGCTGCGGCACCGGCCGCAACCAAGCTGCCGCAGGATATGAGCGACGAGGAAGTTGAAAACAAACCCTCTAACAAAAATCTGAATGAAGATGATGCTGACAGTTCGGACTTCCCAGGATCCGTTGGCGTCATTGTTATTTCTGATGGTATGATTCTTGCCGGCACCCGCAGTCATGATACTGGCAGAGGATTGATTGGCGGTCCTGGTGGACACATCGAAGCAGGAGAAACGCCGGAACAGGCGGCCATTAGAGAAACCGAGGAGGAGTTCGGCATCATCCCGAACGAGCTTATTCTTATTGGTCGCGGGCCGGTTGAGCCTGACACGGGATTGCAGCCTTACGTTTTCCTCTGTACGGATTATTCCGGCACTCCTACCTGCATAGACGAGGAGATGGAGGACCCACAGTTCCTTTCCCTCGAAGAAATTCAAGCGCTGTCTTACTCGCTTTTCAAACCGTTTGCGGATGGCGTTGAGCTGATGAACAGAGAGGTGCTTGAAGAAAGGGATGATGGTGGTCCTGGTTCCGGGCACCACGGGCACGAGGGTGTGCCTGGGAAAGTTGGCGGCTCTGCTCCCGGAAACGGCGGAAGAAAAGTACATGAGGGCAAAGATATCTTGTCGTCGTACTCTGGGAAAAGAGACATAAGATCTGTAATCAAGGCACAGGGTTTCGACGGCCTTCCGAAAGTCGTGAAAAAGAAGGACTTCGATAACGCTGTCAAAGCGAGCGGCTTCATAGCCCAGAGGACTTATACGGCATCATCTGAAAAGGTGCTTGAGTTGTATCGCAAAATGCTTTACAACGGCGAGTGGTATGTTGACTGCACAGTAGGCGGAGCACAATACGGACAAGGGATGTATTGCGCCGCAGACTGGGATGGAAACCTATCCGATGGAATAAAAGCCGAGATGAAGCACTACCGGGAGCTTGGAGCCGAAAGAGCCATAACCGAGGCAAAAGGTGATTTTGTCAGAGGCCTCAAAAAGAAAGACTTTGAAAAAAGCTCGTACTTGTCTAGCGTTCCGCTTAGTGAACAGGAGATTTCTGTATTCAAGAAGTTAAAATCGGATCCAAATTTGAGCGGATACAAACTCCCGGATGACGAAAAAGCCGTTTGGCAGGGTATGATTGACTCCGGTAAAATGGTGAAATTAAATCTTGCATACGAAGATATGACAGATGATTTTTCTTCCACGTACAAGGCGGCAAGCCGAACTGAAACGATCACCCTTGACCCAAGTGCAAAAGTTGTCAAATACGATGACATCGTCCAAATGCGGGATAATGAGGGGAAAGCATATAGGGATAACCAGTTGTCCCAATATGCAGCATCTAAGGGAGAGGGTTGTGAGGCTTTCTTCAAGATTCAAACTGGCAAGCAAGTCGAGAATAGCGATTTTGACAAGGTTCTGCAATGGCAAGCCACGAATCCAGAAGAGTATCAAGCCGCAATGTCGTTCGTGATTGAAGCGCAGAAAAAAGCCAGCGAGATCACATTCGAAAACATGAATATGGATATTGGCGCCTATGCTGCTCTGAAGGGCTATGATGCAATAAACGCAGAAGGACACGGAGAAAGCGGGTCGTATACAGTGATTTTGAATAGATCGAAAGCTATCATCCTTGATGAAAGAGAAAGATCCGATGCTGGTGACGACGATGAAGTCCGCTTTGTCCCTGGAGAAGATGGGATCATGTACGCTGTGATGGCCGGTAAGGTTATCGGATGGGTAAAAGCATCGGATGGCATCGATGACGTAAGTTCCGGCGAAGAGAAGTGATATTTCATTGGTGGGGTGATGACCTGTGGATAACAAACAACATCAGCAATCCGTCCAGGAAGCCGTCAAGGACAGATTTAAGGGTCGTAAAGAGATCAAAAGCAGGTCCATACCTCATTACCCTACGAGCGCAGAACGTGAGTTCAGGAGGGTTACAGGCGGCTACATACGACTTCTCCAGCAATGCCTCAGAGATCACCTTCCCGCCATCATGGACGGCTATAAGTCAGAGTATCATCGCAAAGACGCTCGGTTTGACGCCTCGCAGGAGCTTGAATCGAAGGTTCACGAGGAACTGCTGCAAGTTGCTGCCGAACTGGAGCAGAAGCTCGCGGCATATGGTCTTGACCGTTTGGTCGAAAAGATAGCCAAGCTCACGGAAACCCACTCACTGCGAGAGTGGAAGCGGGTCTGCAAAGACACTCTGGGCATCGATCTGCTGAGCGACTATTACAATGCCGATTTCTACGAAGAAGCTATCCGCCGTTGGGTGTCTGAAAACGTCCAGATGATCAAGAGTATCCCCAACGAAACGCTGGGGGAAATGCGTGAGATTATCCTGGACGGTTTCAAGAAAGGCAAGACCGCCACCGACATTTCCAAAGAGCTTCAGAAGTCATACGGCATCACGAAACGAAAGGCTCAGTCTCTTGCAAGGGACCAGATCGCTACGTTGAATGCGGAAATCTCGGAACTTCAGCAGAGAGACGCTGGCTGCACAAAGTACAAGTGGTCAACCTCCAAAGACCGGAGGGTCCGAGATTGTCATCGGGAGCTGGATGGGAAAATCTTTAGCTGGGATAACCCGCCCGAGATGTGGTACGAGACCAAGGCGGGTAGGGTCTATACGGGCCGCAGATGTCATCCCGGCCAGGACTTTCTTTGTAGATGCTGCGCAATTCCGGTTTTCGATTTTGACACAGTTGACGTGCCTATATCGGGAGAAAGGGAAAAGGGTGTATGACGTGGAAAAGAAGGAACGTATCAAGGTCTACATCCACTTCCGAGAGGGAAAGGCGGTCTGTATCTGCCACCGCGACCGAAAAGGGTGCGACAGAGAATGTGAGCCGGATGTAGTTGAGCGAGATAAGTTCGATGGCTGGAAGGATACTTTCCAGCGCAACCGGTATGGAAAGTACCCATACCCGGATAGACGCGATAAGAGAAAGGGCTGAACGACGTGAAGAACGCACAATCTATCAGAATTCTCACCCGGCAGATCGGCAAGACCTGCGAACGCATCGAAAGCCTTACGGATGGCATCTGCGAGGCGAACCTCTCCGGCAGCAGTTCGGCCGGCGTCTATAAAGACATCATGCTGAACGAGCTGGAGAATGCCCAGATGCTCACGCTCAAGCTCACTGAAATGGTATCCGAGGTCGCATCCGAAGCCCAGAACAACGCAGATGGAGACAGTGGCAGCGCATTCTTCTCCGGCGACCTCAACCACAAATCAGGCGACAAAGAAGACGGCGAGGACGATGATGACGACCCGGACAGAGGCAATCCGCCCAGCGGTCCGCCCTTTTCCGTCGGCGTGATCGTTGTCTCTGATGGCAAGGTCCTTGTCGGAACGAGGCTGTCCAATGCTGGGCGCGGCCTGCTTTGCGGCCCCGGCGGCTATGGTATGGAAGGGGAGACCCCGGAAGAAGCAGCGCAACGTGAAACGGAGGAAGAATTTGGCATCACTCCCACTGAGCTGATCCCGATTGGCGAAAGCAAAGAAGGGGAGGACGGCTTTGCCCCGTACCTCTTTATCTGTACCGCGTTCTCGGGTGAACCGGAGTGCGGCGGCGATGAGATGGGAAACGCATCTTTCCTTGCTCTGGAGTCTCTGCCCAAACTCTCCAAGCATCTTTATCAACCATTTGCTGATGGTATCGATTCGATGCTTTCCGCCCTTAGCACAGATAATGAGGACGGCAGCGAAGGCTCGGGCAACTGGGGCCATGAAGGCCGTCCTGGTAAATTGGGCGGGTCTGCTACGGGCGGAGGCTCCCATAACCGTCTGGGCGATAAGAAGCAGGGTTTCACGTCGTTCTCAAAGCAGAAAAAGCAGTGGGCTAAGCCGCACAAGATCAGCCTCGAAGAACTCCAAAAGTGTCCTGATGGAACCATTGTTATCGGTGTGAAAGGAACCTACAAGAAATACGTCAAAAAAGAGTTTGATTGGGATGTTGGCGAAGAAGTCGAAAAGAATTACTTCGTCAACGAGGATTCCGGTACGGAAATCTCGGTCGAGAAGATGGCCAAATATGTGAGCAAGAAGGAATACGGCCTTGCCGTGCCTGACAGCGCGAACAAGAACTACCGCAAGTTCAAGGTAAGGGATGATGGGCGATTCTCTGAAACGCGAAGAACCGCCGCCTTTACAACCGATGACCCAAAAGAGGCAGATGAACTCTTTAGAAAGAAATCGGGCGAAGTGTGGAGCAGCCTAGACGATGAGTCAAAAGATGCCCTTAGCTCCTATACCGGCTCTGGATACATTTCCATCAACAGAGGGCTGAGAAAGGGAAAGCTAGACGAGCAGGTCGTCAAGAAGATAAACTGCATCACAGACGCCATCTCCAAGTCGAAGCTCGAAAAGGATACGTGGCTGTATCGAGGCGTTGACTACCATGCAGCGGAGAAAATGCTTGGTCTTAAAGATGGGGCACTTGCCACATTGGATCTGAGCACATTGGTTGGCAGAACGTGCCGCGACGATGCCTTCATGTCGTGTGGCACAGCAAAATCTACCGGCTTTGATAAAAACGTCAACTTGACCATCTACTGCCCAGAAGGAACGGAAGCTCTTTACGCAGAACCGTTCTCTCAGTATGGAGAGGGAGACGGCCGGCGTTGGGATTCTGCAAGGCCTGACGGAAAATCTACCCAGTCCAACTTTTCAAGCGAGTTTGAGACCATCCTACAACGCGGAACGGAACTCCAAATCATCGAAGCAAAAGATAACAGTGGAGACATAGCCCTTGTAGCCCAGGTCATCGGCCAGAACTATAAACCCGTAAAAGCCGAGGACTGACCAGTCACCAAAAAGCAGCATACTTGCATTATTTTTGCAAATATGTTATAATATTACCACAAAAATAACGGTGTAGCGATAAATATAAAGGAGGCGGGCGAATGGCAAAATGGGAACACGACGACTGGGTAACGGTTCAGCCAGACGAGACAAAGATTGCTTGTAAAGACTGCTACTTCCGGGAGCCGGATAGAAAGGCAAGCGATACAGTCACCATCAAGGGCTGTACCCTTGGTATCTGCAAAGTGTATCAAGTCGCAAAGCCGTCTGAGGTGATGTTCGACTATGAGCCGTGCCCGTACTATCTGAACGAGAACGAAGACGAGGAGGAAGGTTAATGCTGGGAGCTATTGTTGGGGATATTGTCGGGTCTGTGTATGAGTTTCGCAATCACAGAAGTAAGGATTTTGAACTGTTCAAACCGCAGTGCTTTGCGACCGACGACAGCATTATGACCCTTGCCATCGCCAAGGCGGTGTTGGAAAGCGCGCCGGATCACCATGATTTGGCCGAGAATGCTGTCAAGTATATGCGTGAGATCGGGCAGCCGTATCCTGATTGCGGATATGGCGGCCGTTTCCTCGACTGGATGTACTCGGCTCACCCGAAACCCTACAACAGCTTTGGCAACGGCGCAGCGATGCGGGTCAGCCCGGTCGCTTATGCCGCAAAGAGCATCGAGGAAGTCGTCGAGATGTCGAGGGCGGTTACGGCTGTCACTCATAACCACCCGGAAGGCATCAAGGGGGCAGAGGCTACGGCGGTATGCACATGGCTGGCTCTCCAAGGTACGGGCAAGGATCGAATCCTTGAAGTGGTGAATAGCCTGTACTATCACATCGACTTCACGCTGGACGAGATCCGGCCGACCTATCGGTTCAACGAGACTTGCCAGGATACGGTGCCGCAGGCCCTTGAAGCATTCTTTGAATCGACCGATTTTGAGGACGCGATCCGAAACGCCATTTCGGTTGGCGGAGACAGCGATACCCTGGCAGCCATTACCGGGGCGGTAGCTGGCGCCTACTACGGCGTCCCGGACGAAATCAACAGGTATGCACGCTTCTACCTCGACAGCCGGCTGAGCGATATTCTCGCTGAGTTTGAGCGCAAGTATTTGAAACGGCCTTCTTGAACGCTATACAATTTGTAAATCAGGAACACTCGAAAGGGTGTTCCTTTTTTGTTGCCTTCGTGAGCCGGCAGTGGCTCGGAAGGGAGGTGATAGCCCTTGAATATGCACCAAGAGACCTTGAGGGAGGTGAGGACTTATGACCCCAAAATTGACCCGCGTAGTACGGCTTGACAGTGTTCCGCTTGATAAGGCGTACTACACGGACGAAGGCTACCTTGCGGACAGACCCGTCCTCACCAGCACAGGTATCTTCGAGTACACCAACCCGGATGGCTCCATTCGCCGGGAACTGCGGCTCCCGGAAGAGGTTTTCAGGCCCGAAAGCCTCAAATCATATCGGGGCAAACCCATTGTCATAACGCACGACGCCGGCCTCATCACGAAGGATAACGTCCACGAAAACAGCGTCGGCACGATTTTGTCTGAAGGTTATCGGAGCGGAAACAACGTTGTCGCAGACATCGTGATCCATGACACGGACGCCATGAAGAACGCAGGTCTGAAAGAGCTTTCGCTCGGCTATAACCTCGATCTCGACGAAACCCCGGGCGTGTGGAATGGGCAGCCCTATGACGCCATCCAGCGGAATATCATCATCAATCACCTTGCTCTGGTCCTGGAGGCCAGGGCTGGCGATCAGGCGCGGCTTAATATCGACAGCCGCGACCGCAACGAGAAAGGAGAAACAACCATGAGCATGAAAACCAAGAAGCGCGGCCGTGCGGACGGTGCCATGAGTCCTGAGGAACTCAACAAGGCTATTGAGGAGTACAAGGCCCGCCGTGCGCAGCGCTCCGGCGCGTCCGACTCTCAGAATGGGGATGACCCTGCCGGTGCGGCGGGAGCGCCGGCAGGGAAGAAGCCCAACCCCTTTGCCGCAAAGAAAAACTCCGATGTTCCGAAGGCTGCTGATGGCGAGGATGAGCCTGTCGTTGCCGTCTCCGGTCAGGACGGCGACGATGACATCGAGAAGAACGTCCAGCTTGTCAAGGATCGCCGTGACCGGCGTGACGCTGAGGGCGACCCCAAGGACATGAAGAGCGCAATGGGCGTGATTGCCCAGCAGGACAGTGACAACGATCTGCTGTTGAACATCATCGAGACCCTGCTGGCTAAGCGTGATTTTGACGGCACCAACAAGTGCGACGGTGACGATGAGGATAATCCGGTCGTTCCTGCCGCCAATGGCAACGCTGGCAGCGCCACGGAGAAGGACGAGGATGACACGGTTCCTGCATTCCCGCCCAAGAAGGCGGAAAAGAAGCCCGCCGCTCCTGCTGCCGGCAACGAGGATGAGGATGACCCGTATGACGGCGAGGAGGATAACACCGACTCGGATGACGATTCCATTCCCGCCACCAACAAGTCCGAGGTTGGCAAGTCTGTGCTGAATGTGGATTCCGTTGACTCCATCGTGCGTCAGCGCATCCAGCTCGGCATGGTCGGCCGCTCTCTGAACATGGACGGCCTGGAGTATATGCCCATCAACAAGGCCAAGAAGGCGGTCATCAAGGCTGTTCGTCCCGGTCTGCGCCTGGACGGCAAGAGCGAGGCCTATATCAACGCAGCTTTTGACTGCGCGGTTGATGAGGTCAGGTCTCGTTCCCATAAGGGCATCGACTACCAGAAGCGGCAGATGTTCAATCAGGACTCCCGCGCCGCTGCCGTGGACAAAGATTCGTCTATGGCAGCCCGCCAGCGCATGATCGACCGCCAGATGAAGAAGAAGGAGGACAACTAACATGAGCGCACAGACCAGATACGGCTATTCTACTCCTATCGGCTCTGCCGGCGGCATTGTGGACCTGGCTCCCTACGCCGTTGACACCTTCCTGAATGAGGAGGAGAACGGCGTTATGAAGTTCGGCTATGGCGTTGTGCAGGGCAGCAAGCCCGGCGTTAACATCGCCATGCCCACCGAGGCTGCGGCCGCCGGCGATTTTGAGGGCATCACCACCAACAACCGCACTACGGAGTACGACCTGGATGGCGTCCTGGCAGTCCGCAAGGGCGCCTCTATCGGTGTCATGCGCTACGGCCGCATCTATGCCCGCGTCATTGATGGCGTCGAGACTGCGTATGGCGACCCCGTCTACCTGATTACCAGTGGCGAGTTTGCCGGTATGTTCACCAATTCCGCTACTGCCACCGGCCAGGAGGAAGAGGCGGATCCTGCGGATACCGTTGCCGTCAAGGGCCGGTTCCTGGGCGGCGTTGATACCAACGCGCAGATCGCCGTGGTTGAGCTTTTCAATCAGGCCCAGGTGTAAGAAAAGGAGGAACTGAGCAATGGCTACCAAGCATACCCATTTCGACAGCACGGAGTTCAACACCCTGCGCAACTCCGCTATCCCGGCCGCCATTATGGCGTCCCCGAATACCCGCTTCGACAGCGCAGAGGAAGCCTCCGTCTTCTTCGCCCGCGAGCTGGATCACGTCAAGGCCAAGACCTACGACGTGGAATACCCCGAGCTGACTGCCCTGAGCAATTTCCCGATCAGTTCTGAGGCAGACGCGGGCGACAACACGATCACCTACTACACCTACGACAAGACCGGTCTGGCAAAGGTGATCGACAACTACTCTACCGACCTGCCCCGCGCAGACGTGACCGGTAAGCCCAGCATCGCCCTTATCAAGTCGGTCGGTGACAGCTACGGCTACTCTGCCCAGGAGATGCGGGCCTCCCGCCGCGCTGGCAAGTCCCTGGATGTCCGCAAGGCTGAGTCTGCCCGCTACCAGATTGACAACCTCATCAACAAGATCGCATGGCGCGGTGATGAGGAGTCTGGCCTGATGGGCGTCCTGTCTGCTGGCCAGAACATCCCGCTGTACACCATCACTGCCGGCGCCGATTCCTCCAAGACCACCTGGCTGGAGAAGACCGCTGATGAGATCCTGCTGGATGTGAACGGGATGCAGAAGCAGGTCGCCAAGGTCACGAAGAATGTGGAGCGGCCCGATACTCTGTGTGTTCCCGCTGATGTCTATATGGATATCAGCACCCGCCGCATCCCCGATACCTCCACCACCGTCAAGGCTTTCCTGCTGGAGCACGCGCCCTACCTGAAGGAGATCATCTCCACCGCAGAGCTGGACGCCGACAGTGTGGAGACCAATCCCTATGCCAAGGCTACCGGCGGCCAGGGCGTGGCGTTCCTGTTCAAAAATGACCCCATGAAGCTGACCTTGGAGAATCCCATGCCGTTCTATCAGTATCCGCTCCAGGTCCGCAACCTGGAGACCGTCATCCCCTGCGAGGCGCGTACCGCTGGTGTGATCGTGTACTACCCGCTGTCTGCCCTGATTGCGGTCGGCGTGTCCTGACAAGGTTATGCGGCCTTGTTACCAATCGGTAATACAAATTGTAAATTTTTCGAGATAAGGAGGCCGAGCGAGAAAGCCCGGCCTCCTCCTTTTATGGGAGGTAGATGAAATGGTCATCAAGAATATCAGCGCCAAAATCATCAATGTCGGATCCGATGTCCTTATGCCCGACATGGCTATCACCGTCTGCAATGCAGTCGCTTCGGCCCCGTCCGTCCAGGCTTTGGCCGAGATGGGGTTTATCAAGGTTGAGGAAGGGGATGCCGTCAATGTCAGCACCAAGACCGCCCGTAAGCGCTCCGCGGCTTCCAAGACCGCTGAGAAGAAGCCGGCTGAGAATGCTGGTAAGCCCGCGGACAACGCATCCGCCCAACCCACTACTCAGTCTGTGTGAGGAGAAAGGGGAGCGCCCATGACGGCCGTTGAAATCATCCGTCTGATCGGCGGC